>JAEEGK010000153.1_pt1 | contig 170763 bp, 124 predicted proteins | sample 8958771 | NCBI WGS metagenome assembly JAEEGK01 (sample SAMN16246547, study PRJNA631951) | gut metagenome | biome: gut microbiome; feature: rumen; material: SC-attached | host: Bos | place: Iran: Karaj | collected 2018-10 | reverse complement strand
ACTCACGAGTACCAACAGCAGGAAAACAATCTTCTTATGCACGGTCGATGAGGAAGTTACAATATGAATGCACTATATAAAACGCAAAAATAGTAAAATATTGCCCAAAGTCTATATACATTTCGCGGATTAGCGCTTTTTCGATTGTACGATGATTCTATTCTTGCTTCCAAAGCTCCCAAAAGGTTTAATAATCAAATCACCTTTGTGCCATACACCCTTGGAGTCGGGTGTGACCGAAAGACATCTGCTTACTATAGAGTCTAAGGCCACACGCCCCTTTTTCCTATAATTGGGTTCACTATCCAGGAAATTGGTTTTGTACGATTCAATCCAAACCGTAGAAAGTCTCTGCGTCTCTTTCAGATAGCAGTAGCTGACGCAGAAGGAATCGAACTCGTCTATGGCATGATAATAGTTGACACGTTCATGGTCACCTTCTAAATCTTTTTCAAAGTCAAGCAAGACATGATTCGGTCCCATTATCTTTTTCCGATAGTCTGATGAAACATGTCCCATCCAATTGGTTTCCAAGGTAAGACCATCGTGGATGCCACCAATCTTTTCCTCCATTGCCCTGACTTCCTCTATAGTAGCTTTTCCTGTATTGTTGGCCACAAAGTCAAGGACTTGTTCCAGAGCCTCGACACCTCTGTATTGGAGCGTGTCGGAGTGTTTCTTGACATACGTGATGCGGATGGTATCTTGGTCTATATTCAATATGTCATCCTGGGTCCAATTCTCCGCAAAATAAAAGAACAGATCATCTTGATCCTTTCTGCCTTGAGTATATTCCACAGGGATATTACCCAATGATAAAACCTTTTCTGTCGACCCTTGTCTGCCTTTTATATATTTGGCAATGAAAGTGTCCTCTGGCCCTCTCATCAAGAAATGCATTTGACCGTTGCGCATAAATCCAGAGCAGAACAAGGTGTCTTGACTATGGTCGTTCGAATACTCATACTCATACCAGTTATGGTATTTAGTCCCATAAACGATATCAGCTATAGGAGCGATAGATGCCCATTTGCCATATTTTATGCTATCATTCATTTCCCAACCCTTATGCGGGTCGGCCACTTTGCGCAATTGAAGAGGCCCGACAATATAGTAAGCATCTTCAAATTTAATAGCCGTAATCATAGGAGCCATAAACAGATAGTCAAAACCAGTCTGCTTTTCATGGAATCGGGTAAATTCTCCCCATTCCCCACGATCCTCGGAATGGACGGTGTATGTGTCATCTTCATAGTAGTCATTCGACATTTTCTTGTCGGTTGCCATCCATTGCCGCGAGCCTTCATCCCAATAGAAGTTTTTCGCCTTATTGTAGCAATATAAGGTATCGCTTACGACTTTGATTGTAGCCCAACTGTTATTCCAGTCGTAATATTCTATAGGAATTGGCAGCTGATATACATCCTGACCGTCTTTAGAAATCGAGAGGAGTAAGTGACCTTCTCCTAAATTCAATTCATTAAGATGTGATGTATAATTATGATGATAGAACTGACATATATACCTTCCCTGATAGGATACCACGTCGGTAAGGCTCATTTTATGGGCGGCGCTGACATACTTATTGGCATCCAGCTCGATGGTATCGGTGATGATGGTGTAGCCCGACTTGGCGTCATGTCGAACCATACGTCCCGGGGTCTGAGTAGTACACCCAGAGAAACAACACGTCAAAACGCCGATGGATAGTAGTGATTTTAGGATTGTTAACCTCATGCTTTAATCAGTTTTTGGTCGCAAATATAGCCCTTTTGTCAGGAATCTCAAAATTTTTTTCGGCAAATATGTATGAAATCTCACATTTTTTTTCGCGATTTCTGTATGGATTCTCACAATTTGGGGCAGTTTCGACCCTTTTCCGACCCCGTCGCTCGTACAGGTTCAAGGGGGAAGAGGTTTTCCATTTTGGCCGCAAAGTTACGTTTTTCTCCCCAATTGTGCAAGAAAAGGAGTTTGCATTTTGTTTGCCTGGGGTGCATAGGTTGCGTCAATGGTCGGCATTGACGTTACCCACCCTCCCTTTATTCCTCCCCGATGTCCAGTTTGCTCACCCCCTCCGCCGTGATGTTCCTCCACAGGAAACCCATCATGGATTTCACCTCGGTCTGCTCCAGGAAGGCGTTGCGCAGGCGGAGGTACGACGGCGTGCCATGCGGGCAGTCGGGACGGCAGCCAGGAGCATTCTCGCTGCTCCATTGCTTGATGACCCTCATCCGTTCGGAGAAGTGGTCGCGCACTTGTTGCTGCTTGCTGGACGGCGTGCCCGACTGACTGCGCGGCCGCGTCACGGTATAGACGGTGCCCGTTCGGTGATTGGTGCAATAGATGAGGTCGCTCCTTCGGTCGGCGCGTCCCGACAGCTGCACAAGGGGTTGGATAGGTACGATTTTTGCCATAGTTGTAAATGTTATTAAAGGTGAATATTGTTGTTCCTGTTGTAATCCTGTCGAATTGCGGTGCAAAGATACATTCCCTTTTCCCTCCCACCAAACATCGGACTGCTATACTTTTTGCTATACTTTGCTATGGTACTATGAAAATCAATCCCTTACGATAGGTTATAACCACGAAATGTACGAAAACACACGGAAAACCTCTCTATCCAAGGAAATTCCGCGCGATTTGCGAAAATGCATTAAATCCCTCATTTTTACTTACTTGTACTCTGCACGATTATGTTTGTGCGGGACTAATCTTCCCCCTATGCAGGAGGAACGAGGCTCTCTTTTTATTCCCTCCTATACTAATTGCTATAGCAGATAGAGAATCAATGAGTTAAGTCGTTTTAATGCTGTCCTTATTTACACTAAGCCTTCTCTGGACGAGGCTTCGCCGACGTTGCACTTAGTCTCCCTTCTTCGGAAAGAACGAAAAAGAACCAAAAAAGAAAGCAAAAAGAACGGAAAAAGAACGCAACTCCGTTACGTCGTCGGTACGGCAGGATGGAAAGAACCCTCCCGACAGACCCACAACTTCTCGCCCTTGGCCCCAAAACAGAGAAAAATGTGCCAATTGTTTTGTCGATTCAGAAAATGTAACTATCTTTGCGTCAGTAAAATCATTACCCGATGTCTATCTGGAGCAGATTGTTAGGATTGAAAGAAAGCGACGAAGAGGCTGAGCCGCTTGTCATCTTGCCGAACCTGGATGACAAGGAGCGTTCGGCTTCCCGCTATGCTTTGGTAGATACAGAAGTGTCCGTCAAGAGCAGGAAGGTAGGGGATATTGGCGCCCTGCGTTACGACAGTTCTGAATATCATGGAACATCTAAAAAGGAGTTGAATGATTTCCTGAGTGGCATTGACTACGTTTGTGGGCACAATATCGTGCATCATGATGCGAAGTACCTGTATGGCGACGAGAAAGTGTCCTGGTTGTGGGTCGATACACTTTACATGTCGCCATTGCTCTTCCCCGAACATCCCTATCATCGGTTGGTGAAGGACGACAAACTGGTGACCGAGCAGATGAACAATCCGGTGAACGACTGCATTAAAGCGCGTGACCTCTTGTTGGAGGAGTTGGCCAAATGGCGTTCCTTGCCCGATGCCTTGCAGACCATCTATGCCACCTTGCTCATCGGGCAGCCCGAGTTTGTCGGCTTCATGCGGATGGTTGAGGCCAAGCCAGATGTGGAAAGGTTGTTGCCCTTGATACAGGAGTATTTTGAGGGCAGGATTTGTGCCCACAGCGAACTGGAGGCCATCGTTCGGCATTCTCCATGTGAATTGGCTTATGCCTTGGCGCTCATCGATACAACGTCTTATCGGTCCATTACTCCCGGATGGGTGTTGCACAACTATCCATTGGTTGAGATGGTCATCCATAGCCTGCGTGATACAAGGTGCGAGGAGGGGTGTCCCTATTGCCGTCAGAAGCGAGACATTCACAACAATCTGCAAAAGTTCTTCGGATATAAGGAGTTCCGTACTTACGATGGCGAACCGCTCCAGCAGAATGCCGTGCAGGCGGCTGTAGATGGGCACTCATTGCTGGCTATTTTCCCAACAGGAGGCGGCAAGTCGCTCACTTTCCAGTTGCCTGCCATGATGGAGGGCGAATCGGTGCATGGTCTCACCGTGGTTATCTCTCCGTTGCAGTCGCTGATGAAAGATCAAGTGGATAATTTGGCCAAAAGGGGGTATGACGGAGCCGTTACCATCAACGGATTGTTGGATCCACTTACGCGTTCAGAATCCATCAAGCGGGTACAGGAGGGAGATGCTTCACTGCTGTATATTGCGCCCGAGATGTTACGCTCCATCACGGTGCAGAGACTATTGCTCTCACGGCATGTAGTTCGTTTTGTCATTGATGAGGCACATTGTTTTTCGGCATGGGGGCAGGATTTCCGTGTCGATTATCTCTATATCGGTAAGTTTATCCGCGAATATCAGAAAAAGAAAAACCTCGAACGTCCCATTCCAGTCTCTTGTTTCACGGCTACAGCCAAACAGAAGGTCGTACAAGACATCTGCGACTACTTCCAACGTGAGTTGGGGACTCAGTTACAGTTGTTCAGTTCCAGTGCATCGCGCACCAACCTGCACTATTCCGTCATCCATGTAGATTCCAACGAAGACAAGTATAGCCGACTGCGTTCCATGCTTCAGGAGAATCTGGTTTCGACCATTGTCTATGTGTCCCGGACAAAAAAGGCCGAGGAGTTGGCGCTGAAGTTGTCGCGCGATGGACTGAAAGCCTTGCCTTATCACGGACAGATGGAGTCGGACCAGAAGATTGCCAATCAGGAGTCCTTCATGAACAACGAGACCCGAATCATCGTGGCAACATCGGCCTTCGGCATGGGAGTGGACAAGAGCGACGTGGAGATGGTGATACACTACGACATTTCCGACTCGCTGGAGAACTATGTGCAGGAGGCAGGTCGTGCAGGTCGAGACCCGAATCTGAAAGCGCGATGCTATGTGTTGTATGGCGATGACGATTTGGACAAACATTTCATCCTGCTTAATCAGACCAAACTGAGCATCAGCGAGATACAGCAGGTATGGACCGCCATCAAGAAGATGACCAAAGAGCGGCCCAGAGTGTGTTGCTCGGCCTTCGAGATAGCGCGCTCTGCCGGTTGGGACGATGCCTTGAAAGAGGTGGAGACGCGGGTGCGGACTGCTTTGTCGGCCTTGGAACAGGCAGGTTATATTGAGCGCGGCAACAATGTCCCGCATGTCTATGCCACGGGCATCACGGTAAAGAGTCTGGAGGAGGCGCGCCAACTCATCATGCGTTCCCCTTTATTTGATGCCGAGGAAAAAGTGGAGAAGGCGGTGCGTGTCATGAAACAGTTGATTTCCAGCCGTTACAAGCACCGAAATGAAGAGGTGGAATCGCGCGTCGATTATCTGGCCGACTTGTTGGAAATGAAGCGAACGGAGGTGGTCTCGGCCGTCGAGCGAATGCGTCAAGCCGGTATTTTGGGAGATAGTCGTGACATATCGGCCTATTTGCCTGACTTGAAAGGAAACGAAAGGAAACTGCACCAGCAATTTGAACGCTTTGCCCGTCTGGAGGAATACCTTTTGAACCATATCCCAGACCAAGTGACTCACACCACGGAGAAGCAGTTGAATGAAGATGCTATACAGGAGGGTATCACGACATCCAAGGAAAAGGATATTCGAACACTCCTTTTCTTCCTGAGCATCAAGAAATATGTCCGTAAGGAGTCGAAAGATATCAATAGTCTGGAGGTGCGCTGTCTGCTTGACAAGGAGCGACGGATAGTCCGTTTTGAAAGGAGACGCGCCATTTGTACCTATGCCATCGACTGGCTCTGTCAGTTGGTCAAGGAGAGGGAACAGCAGGACGAGGAATTCAAGGACAGCAAACTGAAACTGGTGAAGTTCTCGGTGATAGAACTGCTCAACGATGTGAAGCAGAAGCAGATATCGATGTTCCTGGACTTGAGCGATGCTACTATCGAGGAGGTGGAAGAGGCGTTGCTGTATCTCTCCAAGATAGAGGTGTTCAAACTGGAAGGTGGGTTCTTGGTGCTCTATAATGCCATGGATATCAGCCGCTTGAAAGAGGCGAAGAACCGCTATAAGGTGGAGGACTACCGGATGTTGGACGAGTTCTACAAACAGAAAGTCCAGCAGGTTCACATTGTGGGCGAGTATGCCAACCTCATGGTGCATGACTATAATGCCGCTTTGCAGTTTGTGCAGGATTACTTCCAAATGGACTATAAACGGTTCATTGCCAAATATTTCAAGGGCGAACGTGCAGAAGAGATACAACGCAACATTACCCGCAGGAAATATGAAAAACTCTTTGGCAGCCTCTCGAAAAAACAGCAAGAGATTGTGCGCGATGACCAATCTCGTTACATTGTCGTGGCAGCAGGACCAGGCAGTGGTAAGACGATGGTTCTGGTACACAAACTGGCGTCGCTTATTCTGCTCGAAGATGTGAAGCATGAGCAGTTGCTGATGTTGACCTTCTCGCGTGCGGCGGCTATGGAGTTCAAGAAACGTCTGATGGAACTGATAGGCAATGCCGCGCACTATGTGGAAATCAAGACTTTCCATTCCTATTGCTTTGACCTCATGGGACGGGTCGGTAATTTGGAGAGTGCACAGGATGTGGTTGCCGAAGCTGCACAAATGATAAATCAGGGGGATGTCGAACCCAGTAAGATATGCAAGCGTGTATTGGTGATAGATGAGGCGCAGGACATGGGCGAGGCTGAATACGGGTTGGTCCGTGCATTGATGCAGAACAACGAAGACATGCGTGTCATTGCTGTGGGTGACGATGACCAGAACATCTATGGCTTCCGTGGTTCGTCCTCTAAGTACATGTTGCAAATGGCTCGCGTCGAAGGGTGTAATTTAGTCGAGATGACCGAAAACTATCGTAGCAGTCGTCACGTGGTAGATTATGCCAATGCCTTTACGCAGTTGTTGCAAGGCCGGTTGAAAACCTCAACCATTGTCTCCATGTCGGCGGAAGATGGCTATGTGGAGGTGGTAAAGCACACAAGCGAATTTCTGTATGAACCTGTGCTGCAATCGTTGTTGAAGCATCGGAATGATAGGATGCGTTCTTGTATTCTGACACAGAAGAATGAGGAGGCGCTTATCATGGAGGCCTTGTTGCGTAGTCGGGGAATCCCTTGTAAACTTATCCAAGAATTGGATGGCTTCCGCTTTTACAATATTGCGGAGGTGCGCTATTTCTTGAAATTCTTCAATGAAAAGGAGTCTCCAGTTATTTTGGAGGATAAATGGATTGAAGCCAAACAGAAGACATTTGAAAAATATGCAGAAAGCAGTAGCCTGTCCTATTTGAAAATGTGCATTAAGCAGTTCGAGGAGCTAAATGCCGAGAAGAAATATGTCAGTGATTTGAAAGATTATATCTATGAGTCCTCGATTGACAACTTCTGTGATCTGTCGGGAAACGATGTGGTTATTTCGACTATCCACAAGGCTAAAGGTCGAGAGTTCGACGATGTCTATTTGCTACTGTCGGGTGTGAAAGAGCAAAATCAAGAATGGATGCGGGATTACTATGTCGGCATCACCCGCGCCAAAAAGCGCCTATTCATTCATAGCAACAGTTTCTTGTTCAGCAGTGTCGGCCAACCCGATAGTCGTCCGTTTGACCAGCAATTGTATGAACTGCCAGAAGAAGTAGAGTTGCAGACAGGATTGAAAGAGGTCAATCTCGGTTTTTACAAGGATAGAAATCAATGGATATTGAAGTTGATGGCAGGTCAGGAATTGCGCTATGTTGAACCCTATCTGCAAGACCTTACGCACGCTAATGTGGCACAACTATCGGAGAAGATGAAGAAAGATATTGCCGCATGGCAGGAGAAAGGATATGCCGTTCAGTCAGCCCGTATCCGTTTCATTGTGGCATGGAAATCTCCAACTGCACCCAAGGAGGCAAAGGAGTCGGCGATATTGCTGCCTACTCTTATGTTAAGACGCAGTCATTGAAACCTATGATAATTCCCCCTTAGTGAAAAGTGTGAACATCTTTCCTCTAAGGGGGTATTTTGTAACTCACACCTTCCATTTTGCATAGTCATTAGTTTAAATCTCCCTCAATGAGGGACGAAAATGCAGAAAATCTCCCTCAATGAGGGATTTTTTGGCTATTTTTGCCGAAAATAAAATAGAAAGAATATGATAGACAACACTTTATATGAATACATGAACGCCTTGCTGAAAGTCACGCCGCTGACTTTCCATCGCTATATGTATGACAAAATTCCTTGGAAAAGTCGTCTGGTGGGTATTGTCGGACCTCGTGGTATAGGCAAATCGACCATGATGTTGCAATTTGTGTCGGAGCACAAAGAGGAGGGAAAACACCTCTACGTGGCTGCCGACAATATGTATTTTGCCAACCATTCCTTGTATGGGTTGGCCGATGACTTCGTGAAGGAGGGCGGCACGCACCTCTATATTGATGAGGTACACAAATACAAGGGATGGGCGCGGGAGTTGAAGCAGGTCTATGACATGCATCCCGACTTGAAGGTGACTTTCACGGGCTCTTCGGTGCTCGACCTGTATCAAGGAGAGGCCGACTTGAGTCGGCGTGTCCTGCTCTACACGATGCAGGGACTTTCCTTCCGCGAATATTTGGCGTTGTTCCATCATGTGGAAGCGAGGACATACACGTTGAAAGAGATTTTGGCCAACAAGGCCGAGATTGCTGGCGTGGCACATCCGTTGCCGTTGTTCCGTACCTATTTGAGTGAGGGCTATTATCCCTTTTCGCAGGAGGAGGGGTTTGCCATGCGAGTGGAACAGATTGTGTCGCAGACGTTGGAAAGCGACATTCCGCAATATGCTGACATGAAGGCCTCGACCGCAAGAAAGTTGAAACAGTTGTTGGCCATTGCTGCTCAGTTGGTGCCATTCAAACCCAATGCCGACAACCTGTCGCGCGAGGTGGGGGTGAGCAAGAACAATATTCCGGAGTATTTCACCTATTTGGAAAAAGCAGGTTTGATTGGTCAGTTGCGAGACGATACAGGCGGATTGCGGGGCTTGGGCAAGACCGAGAAAGTGTATATCGACAATCCGAGTCTGATGACCGTGCTTGCCGGAGGAAATCCCGACGTCGGTAACTTGCGAGAGACATTCTTCTACAACCAGTTGCGCGTCAACAATGAGGTGATTGCTTCGCGCGTGTCGGATTTCTGCATTGGTCCATACACCTTCGAGATAGGAGGTAAGAAAAAGGGTAACAAGCAGATAGAGAATGTGCCCAACGGCATCGTCGTGCGCGACGATATTGAAAGCGGACACGACAACATTGTCCCCCTTTGGGCCTTCGGTTTGAATTATTAGTGCCGTCTTTCTTCAAAAAATGCGGTTGAAATTTTGCTATTCATCGGAAAATCTGTACCTTTGCGCCCATGATTGAGAAAGTAATTGTTTTGGATCAGGCCGATCCTGTCATTTTCTATGGCGTGAACAACAATAACATCCTGTTGTTGAAGACGCTGTATCCTAAACTGCGGTTCGTGGCCCGCGGTCAGACCATCAAGGTCTATGGCGACGAACAGGAGATTGCCCAGTTGGAGACCTTCGTCGCCAAACTGGTGCGTTACTGTTGTGACTACAACAAACTGAACGAGGAGGTCATCCTGGACTTCTGGAACGGCGACGGCCCTGTGGAGAAGAAACAGGACTCTCTCATCATCTACGGCGTGAACGGTAGGCCCATCACCGCGCGGACGGAGAACCAGAAGGCGTTGGTGGATGCTTTCCGCAAGAACGACCTCTGTTTTGCGCTGGGTCCTGCGGGTTCGGGCAAGACCTATGTGGCTATCGCCTTGGCTGTGAAGGCTTTGAAGAATAAGGAGATACGCAAGATTATCCTGTCGCGTCCAGCCGTCGAGGCGGGCGAGAAGTTGGGTTTCCTGCCCGGCGAGATGAAGGACAAACTCGACCCCTATCTGCAACCACTCTATGATGCGTTGGAGGACATGATTCCTGCTGCCAAACTCAAAGAACTGATGGAAACCAACGTCATCCAGATTGCGCCGTTGGCCTATATGCGCGGCCGCACTTTGAGCGACGCCGTCATCATCCTGGACGAGGCGCAGAACACTACCGCTCCGCAGATCAAGATGTTCCTGACCCGACTGGGTCTGGGGGCTCGCATGATCGTGACGGGCGACATGAGTCAGATAGACTTGCCCAACAACGTGACGTCGGGTCTGGTGCAGGCGCAACGCATATTGCACAATATCCCGGGCATCGCCACGGTGCAGTTTGACAAGCGCGACATCGTGCGCCACAAGTTGGTGCAGAAGATTGTCGATGCCTACGACCACTATGAGGAGGAGCGGAAGAAGTTGACCATAGTCAAATGAGGCTAATGGGCGCGGTTGCGCCGCTAAAAGTTCACTTCGTTCACGCTAATGGCCTACGGCGCTAACAGTTCATGGTTGGTGGCTAAAGGGCGCGTTCGCGCCGCTAAAAATTCACTTCGTTCACGCTAATGGCCTATGGCGCTAACAGTTCATGGTTGGTGGCTAAAGGGCGCGTTCGCACCGCTAAAGGTTCACTTCGTTCACGCTAATGGCCTATGGCGCTAATAGTTAGAGAGTGATGTCGAGGGTGTTGTCAATTATCAATTATCCATTGTCAATTATATTTTATGAAGCATATCCTACCCCTGCTTTGCGGCTTGTCGGTAATGGCATTGAGCCTCCAGACCAGTTGCCACCAGTGTAAGGCTTCGCAACTGGAGTCCGTCGGTGACTCGTTGGCCGATAGTGCACAGCACATCAGTTTGCTTGTGGCTGGCGACTTGATGCAGCACGACGTGCAGATCAAGTGTGCCTTGATGCCCGACAGCACATACGACTACAGCAGTTACTTCGCTTGGGTCAAACCCGAGATTGAGCGTGCCGATGTGGCTATTGCCAACCTCGAAGTGACATTGGCGGGCAAACCCTATAAGGGTTATCCGCAGTTCTCGGCACCCGATGAGTACCTCTATGCCATCAAGGAGGCGGGTTTTGACCTGCTCACCACCACCAACAACCATGCCTGCGACCGTGGCCTGGTTGGCGTGCTTCGTACCATCCAGATGTGCGACTCGGTGGGAATGCCTCATTTGGGTACTTACGTCGATTCGATGGCGCGGGTGGAGCAGTACCCTTATATGTTGGAAAAGAACGGTTTCCGCATTGCGTTAATCAACTTTACGTATGGCACCAACGAGTTGCCAACGCCCAAGCCGACACACGTCAACCGACTCGATACGGCACAGATTGCCGAGGATATCCTCAAGGCGAAGTCGATGAATCCCGACTTGATTATCGCTTTGCCGCATTGGGGCATCGAATACGAGACCTTGCCTCGCAAGAGCATGGTCAAGTTGGCACAATGGATGTTGGACAAGGGGGTACACCACATCGTGGGTGGTCATCCTCATGTTGTTCAGCCCATTGAACTCCGTCAGGACTCACTTACTGGCGAGAAACACCTGGTGGCCTATTCGTTGGGCAACTTCGTAAGCGACCAAGCCGGTTTCCCCAAATACGGTGGTATGATGTTGCGTATGGAGTTTGTCAAGGAGGGACCTCATCAACCGGCACGCATCGCCGACTGCGGTTACACACTCACCTTCGTGGCCCGTCCTGACTGGAGCAAACGAAAGAACCACCGCATCTATCCCGTCAACGTGGCCGACTCGTTGCTCAACTCCGTCGAGCGCCAGAAACGAGACACCTTCGTCACCATGGCACGCGACCTTTTCGCCAAGCACAACCTCAACATCCAAGAGTATTTCATTCAGGAGGAAAAGTGAGTTGAGCTAAAGGGCGTGGTTGCGCCGCTAAAAGTTCACTACGTTCACGCTAATGGCCTTCGGCGCTAAAGAGCTATTGGGTAGTCGGGCCATCGGAGTACTCGGAATAATCAGAGTACTCGGAATAATCGGAAAACTCGGAGTTTTTTCAATTTTCAACTTTCAATTGTCCTTTAACTCCCCAAGCGAAGCGATAACTCCTGTTAACTTCCATTAACTCCTTCAAGAAATTCGACTTATGGCAAACAAAGAATATATTCAAGCCAACATCGACTGGTTGGCAGCGAAAGCAAAGGAGGAGGGCGTCAAGTCGCTCCCTAAAGGTATCTATTACAAGGTGTTGGCCGAAGGTGACAAGGGCGGTCAGTCGCCCTCGGTGAGAAGCATCATCACGGCACATTATACCGGTCGCACCATCGACGGCAAGACTTTCGACTCCAGCCGGGGCGGAGTGCCGTTGGCCTGTCGCCTGTGTGACCTTATTGAGGGTTGGATCATTGCCATGCAGCAGATGCACATCGGCGATAAATGGGAGGTCTATCTACCCGCCGAAATGGGTTACGGCAAGTTCTCTCAACCTGGCATCCCTGGCGGCTCGACCCTGATATTTGAAATCGAATTGCTGGGTATTGCATGATTTAATTATGGAAACTATCAAAAGACTTCCCACCCATCCTGGAGATGTATTGAAGGAGGAATTGGAAACAAGAAATATATCACAGAGGCAGTTTGCTACATGTATAGGAGTATCTTATACTATGCTCAATGAGATACTGAATGGCAAGCGACCTGTGACCAGCGACTTTGCACTTATCATCGAAGCGGCTTTGGGTATAAATCCAGAGTTGCTCATCAATATGCAGACACGCTATAATATGGCGCAGACCCGTTTGAAACCTACCATGACAGAAAGGCTGAAACAAGTGCGAAAAGCTTGTGCCTCGTGGGTGTAGTAAAGTGTTAGATGACATGGTTTGTTGCAGAAAATGATGCTGGAACATATAGTGGAATTTGCATTTGCAGAAGAATATATCCGACATAGTCAATAAATTGAAAGGTTTTTTGGCTATGTCGTTTTTTCTTTGTATCTTTGTCGCGTTTTTTAAAGAGGAATATGATATTGAGGACGGACAAAGTCCTCGTGGTCTGTATTATATACGATTGATACTTTCAAAATAAAGTTCTGTGTAGGTTATGAAAATTGGTTTTGACAACGAGAAGTATTTAAGAATCCAGTCGGAACACATCAAGGAGCGCATTGCGCAATTTGGCAACAAGCTGTACCTGGAGTTGGGTGGCAAACTCTTTGACGACCACCACGCCAGCCGCGTGCTGCCAGGTTTCCAGCCCGACAGTAAGTTGAGGATGCTCAAACAACTCAGCAGCAGTGCCGAGATTGTCATTGTCATCAGCGCTACCGACATCGAGAAGAACAAGGTGCGCCAGGATTTGGGCATCACGTACGACGAGGATGTACTCCGTCTGCGTAGCGAGTTCCAGCAGCGCGGATTCCTGGTCGGCTCGGTTGTCATCACCCACTACAACGGACAGAGTTCCGCCGATGCCTATCGCAAGCGCCTGGAGCGCATGGGTATCAAGACCTACTATCACTATACCATTGAGGGTTACCCCAATAACGTGGCGCTGATTGACAGCGACGAGGGATTTGGTCGGAACGACTATGTCGAGACACAACGTCCATTGGTCATCGTCACCGCTCCGGGTCCTGGTTCGGGTAAGATGGCTGTCTGTCTGTCGCAGCTCTACAACGAGTACAAGCGTGGTGTCGTGGCCGGATATGCCAAGTTCGAGACCTTCCCGATCTGGAGCATTCCGTTGAACCACCCTATCAACATTGCCTACGAGGCAGCTACCGCAGACCTGGGTGACATCAACATGATTGACCCCTTCCACATGGAGGCATACGGCAAGTTGGCCATCAACTATAACCGCGACATCGAGATCTTCCCTGTGCTGAATGCCCTGTTCGAGGGTATCTATGGTAAGAGTCCATACAAGAGTCCGACGGACATGGGTGTCAACATGGCAGGTTTCTGTATCTGCGACGACGACGTCTGTCGGGAGGCATCGAAGCAAGAGATTATCCGCCGTTACTATACAGCGTTGAACCACATGGCTGAGGGCGACGGTAATGAGGCCGAGGTACAGAAGATCAAACTGCTCTTCCAGCAGGCCAAGATCACTACGGACGACCGTAAGTGTACAGTGGCAGCCCGAAACCGTCGTGAGGAGGCTGGCGTCGATTGCTCGGCCATCGAACTGCATGACGGCACCATCATCACCGCCTCGTCCAGTCCATTGCTCGGTACGTCGGCTTCGTTGTTGCTCAATGCCACCAAATACCTGGCAGGCATTGACCACGGCGTCAAGCTCATCCCACAGGACCTTATTGAGCCTATCCAGAAGACCAAGGTCGATTACTTGGGTGGCAAGAACCCCCGTCTGCACACCGACGAGGTGCTGGTGGCCCTCTCCGTATTGAGCAAGACCGACGATAACTGCCGACGCGCCCTCTCGCAACTTCCTGAACTGAAGGGCTGTCAGGTGCACAGCACCGTCATGGTGAGTGAAGTGGATCGCGGCATCTTCAAGAAGTTGGGCATCGGCCTGACTTGCGACCCAGCAAGAAAAAAATAAAAGAGTTGGGGCGTATTGCCCAACCTGTTAATATTCGCTTCGCTCATGTTAAGACCCTTTGGGTGTTAATACCGGTGGTGTTAATAGCTGGCGCTGTTTAGGTTCCAGTAGATAAGGATGGATTAGAGCTGATTAGCCAAATCCAACACGAACGAAGTGAGTATTAACACATCGTATTAACAAGAGTGACAGCGAATATTACCACGAACGAAGTGAGTATTAACAAATTATATTGATAATTTATCATGGCTGCTTTAACACGCACAGACTTTAACTTCAAGGGACAGAAGTCCGTCTATCACGGCAAAGTACGTGACGTTTACAACATCAACGATGACCTGATGGTGATGGTCGCCACCGACCGTATTTCGGCCTTTGACGTCATTCTGCCTAAGGGAATCCCATTCAAGGGACAGGTGCTCAACCAGATTGCCGCTAAGTTCCTCGACGCAACGAGCGACATCGTGCCCAACTGGAAATTGGCTACTCCAGACCCCATGGTGACAGTAGGTCTGAAGGCTGAGGGCTTCCGTGTGGAGATGATTATCCGTGGTTATCTGACCGGTTCCGCTTGGCGCGAATACAAGAATGGTTGTCGTGAACTGTGTGGTGTGCGTCTGCCCGAGGGTATGAAGGAGAACCAGAAGTTCCCTACTCCAATCATCACGCCTACCACCAAGGCCGACGAGGGTCACGACCAGAACATCTCGAAGGAAGAGATCATCGCTCAGGGTCTGGTAAGCAAGGAGGACTACGAGCAGATGGAGAAATATACCTATGCCCTCTTTGAGCGTGGTACTCAGATTGCAGCTCAGAAGGGTCTCATCCTGGTCGATACCAAGTATGAGTTCGGCAAGCGCGACGGCAAGGTTATCTTGATTGACGAGATTCACACGCCCGATTCCAGCCGTTACTTCTATGCAGAAGGTTACGAGGAGAAGTTTGCCAAGGGTGAACCACAGAAGCAACTCTCGAAGGAGTTTGTCCGCCAATGGCTCATCGAACATAACTTCATGAACGAGCCAGGTCAGGTGATGCCCGAGATTACCGATGCTTATGCCGAGAGCGTGAGCGACCGTTACATCGAGCTCTACGAGCACATCGTCGGCGAGAAGTTTGTCAAGGCTGCCGACAATGCCGACATCGCTGCCCGCATCGAAAAGAACGTGAGTGAATATTTGAAGACAGTCAAGGCTTGACCGTCTTCAAATATTCGAAATATTAAATATTAAATCCTGGGCCTCAAATTCGAAAATGATGGATTTCTCTAATTCTCTTTTTCGATAGAATTGTTTAGCCTAAGCAACTGAATGATTCTCCCTCCCCATTACGAGTGAGGGTTGGGAAGAGGGTCTTTTTATTTATAAACAATTGAGCAAGCACTGTATCATAGCCGACCTGCATGTAGTCATCGACACCGATGACCGTCCTTTGTTGGATATGTTGGCTCCAAGATATGCACCGTTTTGCCACCGGGCCTCGGATTGTGCCGAGGTGCCGGTGCTTTTCACTCTTCATGACGTTGAGCGATTCGAGCCGTTGACCGACATGACGTTGAAGTACGATTTCCCCAGTCAGGAGACATGGTGCGTCTATGAGGAGAACGACAAGATGGTGCAGATTACGTTGCAGGACATGGAGTCGAGGGAGGTGATTTCGCAGATGCAGTGTGACAAGAGTTACAAGGAGGCCCGTTGTTGGTTGTCGGGCGACGCCGTGCAGCGCATGTACAGTTACAACAACTACATGATGATGCTCTATGCGTTTGCCTCGATGGATCACAAGACATTGGTCATACATGCCTCGGTGGTGGAGCGTCAGGGCAAAGCCTATCTCTTCACGGCCAAGAGCGGAACGGGCAAGAGTACGCATAGCACCTTGTGGCTCAAGCATATACCGGGTTGCCAGTTGGTCAACGACGACAATCCTGTAATGGCCGTGCGCGACGGACAAGTCTATGTCTATGGTTCGCCCTGGAGCGGCAAGACCGATTGCTATCGCGACATCTGTTTCCCTATTGGCGGTCTTGCACGCATCAACCAGTCGCCTGAGTGTCGTCTGGTACGGCAAGCCCCTGTATTGGCGTTTGCCCTCCTGTTGCCCTCGTGCAGTGGTGTGAAGTGGGACAAACAGCTCTATCGGGCACAATGTGATGCGGTGACCGAGGTGGTGTCGAAAGTGCCTATCTATGAACTCTATTGCACCCCTTACCGCGAGGCCGCGGTGGTGAGCAGTCAAGGCATGGGAGCGTGGGACGGCGCGGCCGACGAGGCAGGTTTTGCCGTGAACCGTCAGAGCTTGAAACCTGCCGGTGTGACCCTGCCACCCGACCCAACGTTGTGATTCTAAGCAAAGTAGCCGATGTTGAAGACCATTGATGTACCCAACCATATCTTCCTGGAAGAGGTGCGACAGCATCTCCAGGAGGGACACACCACCACCTTCCGTGTGCGGGGTTGGAGCATGCGCCCTTTCTTGGAGAATGGGCGCGACAAGGTACTCTTGGTGTCTCCCAAGAAACGTCCCGTGCGGGTAGGCGAGGTGGCTTTGGTGCTCACGACCGACAACCGCTACGTTCTGCATCGAGTGGTGGCGATGGATGCGGACGGTGGTTGTACCTTGTGGGGCGACGGCAATGTCCGAGGTCAAGAAACCTGCACCGCTGACAACGTGATTGGTGTGGCTGAGGGTTTCTACTTGGGCAGAAAGGAGAGATACCTGTCGATGGACAGTCGTCTGTGGCGCACCTATTCCTGGTTCTGGATGCACACCACTTGGTTGCGTCGATGGATGTTGTTGTTCTATCGGGTTTGCTTCAAGTTGACGATACTCTTCTCGCGGAAGAAGAGGCATTGAAAGAATTGAAAACAAATAGTTTATAATCCAATAATAACTTATTAACGGAGATGATTCTGAAGTCTCCTTATTATCAATAAGCGTATGAGATTAAAAGACGGATTTGGTTTGCGAGATGTATGTGGAGAGAAGATTCTGGTGCCCGAAGGTACTGTGAATATTGACTTCAGCCGTATCATCAATCTGAACGAGACGGCCGCCCTCCTTTGGGAGAAGTTGGTCGATAAGAACTTCGAGGTGGAGGATATGGTCGATATCCTCTGTGCCGAGTATGACGTTCCCACCGACGTGGCTTTGAACGACTGCAACGAGTTGGCCAAGAAATGGATAGAGGCCGGATTGGCAGAGGAGTAATTGGAAAGAGTAGAGAGTAAAGGGTGCTTAGAAAGAGTAGAGAGTAAAGGGTAATGAGTAAAGTAGTATGTTGAAGTGGGCCCTTTAATCCCATATTCCCTATAGTATCTATATTATCTATAGTTTCTATAGTCACTATCACCCTTAACCTTTAACCGATAACCCATAAACATTACCCCCGAACGAAAGAAGTCATGCGTCGCTACCTCACTATATTCAAATGGTTGGTGTCGATATCCGAAGGGTATCGAGGTAGCATTGTGATATGCACTTTGTTGGGGTTGGTGAACATCACTTTAGGGTGGTGCTTTGTCTATGTTTGCAAGTGGGCAGTAGATATTGCCTCGCATACGACCGAGGGGGACGTGAAAAAGGTGCTTCTGTTGCTGCCCTGCATCATCGTGGGCGAGCTGGCATCGTCGGCAGTGAGTTCCTGGATCAGTCAGGTGCGCAATGTCAAGTTGGACAACCGACTCAAGCAACGGGTGGTGCGCCATTTGATTGACAGTGAGTGGCGAGGCATCGAGAAGTATCATACCGGCGATGTGGTGAACCGCATCGAGGGCGATGTTTCGAGCGTGGTGAGTTTCGCCACCGATACTCTGCCAGGCATCTTCGTGTTGATGTTCCAATTGGTAGGTTCGTTTCTGCTCCTGTTGTGGCTCGATGCAACTCTGGCGTGGATTATCTTGTGTATCAGTCCGTTGTTTCTTCTGCTGGCACGCATCTACATGCGTCGGATGCACCGAATCATCCGCGAGGTGCGCGACAGCGATAGCGCCATCCAATGTCAGATTCAAGAGAACCTGCAATATCGGTCGGTCATCAAGACCTTGGAACAGACCGCTGCCACGATGACCCGAATGGATCGGGTGATGGATATCCTCACAGGTCAAGTACGTCAGCGTGCCCGACTCTCCATCTTGACACGCCTTTGCATGAACGGCGGCTTCGCCATGGGTTATTTCCTTACCTTCGGGTGGGGTGTCATCCAGATATGGGAAGGGGTCATCGGCTACGGCACGATGGTGGCTTTCCTCCAACTCTCGGCAAGGGTGCAACGTCCTATCGCAGACCTCAGTAAGGAGATTCCCGTCTTTGTGCGGTGCTTCACTTCGGCCGAACGTCTCATGGAGTTGATGGCCTTGCCACAAGAACCCAATGAACCGCAGCCACTCTTTGCGGTGCCCGATGTGGGCATACGACTGAGCGATGTTTCGTTCCGCTATGAAGCAGACGGACAACCGCAACGTATGGTGCTGGAACACTTCTCGTTCGACTTCATGCCCGGCAGTTCCGTTGCTATCTTGGGCGAGACGGGAGTCGGCAAGACCACCTTGATTCGACTGTTGCTGGCGTTGGTACGTCCCGATTATGGCAGCGTAGAACTCTATAGCGGAACGGTGGCACAACCGCTGACGGCATTCAGCCGTCGTTATTTCTCCTATGTGCCACAAGGCAATACATTGTTGAGCGGCACCATCCGTACCAATCTGCAGATGGGCAACAACGAAGCCTCGGACGAAGAGATGTACGAGGCGCTCCATCGGGCCGCAGCCGACTTTGTCCGAACCTTGCCCAAGGGACTCGATACCCCGTGTGGAGAGCGCGGAGGCGGACTTTCCGAGGGTCAGGCACAACGCATCACCATTGCTCGAGCCTTGTTGCGCAAGGCACCAATCCTGCTTTTGGATGAAGCCACTTCGGCCTTGGACCCCGACACCGAGCAGAAGGTGCTCGACAACTTACTCTCGGCCACCGACCGCCGTCTCTTGGTGCTCATCACACACCGTCCGTCGGCAGCGCAAAGGTGCTCACAGATACTGCATTTGCGGCAATAGCCCTTGGCGTGATAGTCCCTTGCGGTGGGTTCAAGCGTAGTTACCTATCCCTTGAAGTCATCGTCAAACTGTCTCGAACAGAAAGGCTTACGCCCGAAAGCGCGCCAAAAAGGGTCGCCCCGAATCAGGACAACCCTATACTTTGGTCAGAAATAAAACATTGAGTATATTTCGACTTAAAGTCGTGCTTTTCTTAATGTATTAGAAGTGTATTGTATCTTGCGTTAATTTAGTCGATTGTTAAGTTTTGTAAGCGATGCAAATATAAACACTTTTTACGACATGCCCAAGCCTTGCGTGCAAAAAAGGTGCAAAAAGTGCAATATTTTCCTGTTTTTTTCTAAAAACATGTTAAATAACATAAATTCATGAGTCGAAAGGATAAGAAAAAGCCTCTTTTGGAGGGAGTTGAGATAACTGCCTATGCAGCAGAAGGTAAGTCGTTGGCTCGCGTCAACGACAAAGTGGTCTTCGTGCCGTTCGGTGCCGTGGGTGATGTCGTTGATATTCAAGTACGACGTTCCCGCAGTTCGTATGCCGAAGGAACGATTGAGCGCATCATTCAACCTTCCCCAGTTCGTATCGAGCCGAAGTGCGAGCACTTTGGTGTTTGTGGCGGTTGCAAGTGGCAGCACATTCCTTACGAGGAGCAGCTCAAGTTCAAGCAGCAACAGGTGGTCGATGCCCTCACCCGCATTGGCAAGGTGCAGTTGCCTGAGTGTTCGCCCATCGATGGTTCGAAGGATATCTTCTTCTATCGCAATAAGTTAGAGTTCACCTTCTCCTGCAAGCGTTGGCTCACCTTCGACGAAGTGAAGTCGGGCGTGCAGTATGACGACATGAATGCCCTCGGCTTCCACATCCCCGACTGTTTCGACAAGGTGCTCGACATCCGCAAGTGTTGGTTGCAGGACGATATCTCCAACCAGATACGTCTCGACATCCGCCAGTTTGCCATTGCGCAGGGACTCACTTTTTACGACCTCCGCAACCAAGTAGGTCTGCTCCGCAACATGGTGGTGCGCACCGCCTCGACCGGCGAGTTGATGCTCATCGTCATCTTTGGCGAAGAGAATGAAGCGCAGATCCGCCTCGTCCTGGACCACCTCCAGCAGCAATTCCCGCAAATCACCTCCCTCATGTATGTAGTCAATACCAAGTGCAACGATGCTTGGAGCGACCTCCCTTGCCGATGCTGGTCGGGCAAGGACCATATCTACGAGGAGATGGAAGGACTGCGTTTCAAGGTAGGACCCAAGTCGTTCTATCAGACCAACAGCAAGCAGGCCTATACCTTATATAAATATGCGCGTCAGTTTGCCGGCTTGGCACCATCGGCCGACGGCAAGGCCCCGGAGCAGTTGCCTTTGGTCTATGACCTCTACACTGGCACCGGCACCATTGCCAACTTCGTGAGTCGCAGTGCCCGACAGGTAGTCGGCATCGAATATGTCCCCGAGGCCATCGAGGATGCCAAAGTCAATTCCGCCGTCAACGGCATCCAGAACACCCTTTTCTATGCTGGCGACATGAAGGATATCCTCACCGACGACTTCATTGCCCAGCATGGCCGTCCCGATGTCATCATCACCGACCCACCTCGCGCCGGCATGCACGAGGATGTCATCAACGTCATTCTCAACGCCGAACCCAAGGTGATTGTCTATGTCTCGTGCAACCCCGCTACGCAGGCCCGTGACCTCCAGTTGCTCGATGTCAAGTACCGCGTCACCCATATCCAGCCCGTCGATATGTTCCCCCACACACAGCATGTCGAGAACGTCGTCCGTCTGGAGTTGAAATAATCACTCACCCTCGAAGGGCAGAATCCACCCACGGGTCAACTGTCTTTCGAGGGTTTTTCTTTTCCTTTGTCAATGTCCGAGAATTGGGAAATATACGCCGACTGGAATCCGTGGCATGGATGCACCAAGATAAGTCCTGGGTGCAAGTATTGCTACGTCTATCGGCAGGACGAGATGTACGGCAGCGAGATATCGAGCAGCGAGTGCCGCAAGACCGCCAATTTCGACCTCCCGTTGAAGCGCAAGCGCGACAAGACGTGGAAGGTGGAGAGCGGCAAGATTGTCTTCACCTGCTTCACCTCCGACTTCCTCCTGAAGGACGCCGACCCCTGGCGCGCGGACTGCTGGCAGATGATGAAGCGCCGCCGCGACCTCTGGTTTTTCTTTTTCACCAAGCGCATCGACCGCTTCCTGGAGTGCGTGCCCGACGATTGGGGCGATGGCTACGACAACGTCATCGTGGGTTGCACTGTCGAGAACCAGGAGATGGCCGACTATCGTCTCCCCATCTTCCTCTCGCTCCCCATCAAGCACAAGCGCATCATCGTGGCGCCGATGCTCACCGCCATCGACCTCACCCCTTACCTGGATCCGACCATCGAGGAGGTCTCGGCCGGCGGCGAGTCGGGGGTCGATGCCCGTCCCTGCTACTACGACTGGATCCTCTCCCTCCGCGCACAGTGCATGGAGCGCGATATCCCCTTCCGTTTCCACCAGACCGGTGCCCGTTTTGTCAAGGACGGCCGTCTCTATCGCGTTCCCCGTTGTTACCAACTCAGCCAGGCGCACAAGGCCAACATTGACTATAAGGTCGGTCAATATCTGGTTCCCGAACGTATCAAGTTCGAGTGGCAGGACAGCGACTACCACGATTGACACCCTTACCCTCACTTTTCTTACAACGCATTTTAATTATGTCATCAAAGCAATAGGTTGTGAAATAGCACTTTCACAACCTATTGATATAATGAACTAAAGATTATAAACTACGCTTTCAGGAAAAAGAAGGGGCATTCCTTTCTTTTTGACTTTGAACGAATAAGTATCACCACCTCCATTGGGACGGCATAGCAAAAGATCTACAGTTATCAGGTTCTTTTCGATGAGTATGTCAAATTGTCCAACGTTTGGATTTTTGGTGTGTTCAATAGATTTAAAGCGGAACACTTCTTTTTCGTCTCTTTTTTCGCTTTCAACTTCAATCCAAAATGTTTCGTGATGTTTGGTTAGAAGTCTTTCATGTAGTTTGAGGAGTCTCCATGTCGCTATATCCTCTAATAGTTATGCCCATACCTTATGCGGAAACTATTTTCATTGCCTTTTTCTCCAAATGGAATTTTTTTCCGTGCAACAAATGTTCCAGAGTGATTTACGGCTACATATGGTTCTATAAAGGCGATATAACCATTTTCATCCGTATCATCTTCACGGAACTCATACATATAGTATCCTTTCGGACATTCTCGATGGTCGAATCTTTGGTCAAGATACCATCCCCGAATGCAATGCTTTCGTCCATCTGCCGTTTGAATGCCAATGGAATATTTGCTGAAATCTTTGAGTAAAGTGTTCATTTCTTATCTTTTATAACATTCCAATTCCATTTGCCAAGCAACTCCAGTATATGTGGAAAATTGAAACGTCCCCATTGGTTGCTAACTACAAATCTAATGCCATCTTTTGTACATAGAATCTTGTCTTCTTCCATAATGTACCTAGTTTTTAGGTCTTTAGGGTCATGGTCAGATTTTTCTAACTCATCAATCCTTCTTACAACTCCGTATGAACCTTGTAACTCGTCAGGGAAGACCTGTTCTAATTGCGCGAAAGTAATGGTAGGGTGAGCGGATAGATATGCAGCAACGACCTCACGTACAAACCTGCCTTTCCCGAAATAGTTAACTCCATCATCCAGACTATATTTAGAAGTGTCACGATTCTTGCTATGATTACCTCCTTGCCTTTGTAACACGAAACGAGAAGATGTCTCTGCCTCAACTACATTGTCTTTTTGAAATTCTTCTCTGGTCTTAGAAGTGTGGAAGGAATACATTTCAAGGAATTTCGTTACGACAGATATATCACATTTTTTTGTCTTAATAAAATAGTCTAGTAAAACATTCTTAATCGTATCATTGACATTGTCTTGAAGTTTCTCCGCAAATTCATTAAGAATACTAAGTGAATGGATTTCTTTATAACGCTCGCTGCAATATGCGATAATTCGCTCTGATGAATAGACAGGACGCGCGAAGAAATCAATAAATTGCCATCCGTTTGTAGCCTCAGTGTCAAGGTCTATTTTCATAACAGGGGTAGGCAATTCGTTTTCATGGTCGTAAAAAAGTTGTATATCTTCACCAATATAAAGTCCATATTGGACTTTCCTCATACGCATATATGAGAGTAGTTGCTCAATTTGGCGAGTTGTCAGAATGTTTGTTGGTAGTTTTACTTCTACGACAAAAACAGGTTGTCCGCCAATTTTAAATGTAATATCAGGCTCCAATTGATTGTTGTTGCCAATATTAATTCTCTCTTTAGGACAGATTTCTCCGTTTACTTTGCTCCACCCTAATGCACGAAACCCCGCTTCAATTTTTTCCTGAAAGGGAGCCTCTTTAATAGCTTGTAGTTTTGCCTCCACAAGGTCAAAAACAAATTCTTGCCATTTGGATGTATTTAGCTCGTTTATTGTCATATTCTAACATTTATGATGCTAACTGTATTGAGAATAAGGTAAGTTTTACAGGTTTTAGTCGAAATATCAATTTATGCCTGCATAAACCCTTCGCTGAAACCTCCTGCTCCAGCAAATAAGTCCAAATATGTTATTCCTTTACGACGGGAAATAAATTGTTCTTTTTGCGACATGCTGTAAATGCCTGTTTGTGTTGATTGTTTATAGTGCCAACTTTTGTCATTACTTCGCTACAAATCTACAAAAAAAAAATTAGATTTACTTGAATTCTTTAAAATTTCTAATAAATTTTATACTTTTTTATGCTAATTTTATGTTATTTGATATGTGACTTTTAAAGTTAATGTTTTATTTCTTTGTGGCGAAATGTAATACTAATCTCTAAATATGATGTCTGGTACAACAACGCAGTCTTACCCTTGCCCCTCCCTCGCGGTGATGGTTGGATAAGGGCTGGGTATCGATTGGGTATCGATTGAGTATCGATTGGCGTAAGGTTGAATTGACCGAAATCCATGACCCAATCAAGACCAAAGATTGACCCAAATTTCACCATTGCATTATGGCAAGGTGGAATGGTGGTTGGGACAAGAAAACGTCCGCCCTCGGGAGAGGGCGGACGTGTCGTTATTCATTTTCCTCGCTATGGAGGCATGGGTTAAGCTTCGGTTTCCGACTTGTCGGCGGACGTCTTCTTGGCAACGGTTTCGGCTACCGTGGAGGCAGCTGCAGTGGCAGCAACGGCTGCCTGCTTGGCCAACTTACCCCAGTCGTACTTGCGCTTCAGGGCAGCGACGGTGGCGATGGTCATGATGAGCAACGAGATGAAGCAATAGACCAATACGCCGGCTGCCATGAGGGCAAACTTGATGCCGAGGATGATAAGGTTGGCCGAGTTGCCTTCGGTGCGCGTCGAACTGCTACCGTCGGAGTAGTAGGTGGTCACCTTGTAGTCGGGCAACAAGGCCATGGCCAGTCCGGCACCCAGCAGGAAGGAGGCCAATCCGAAACCAATCTTCTGTACACAGCCCAAGGCCTTGGCCTCGTTGCGGTGCAGGGTGATGTAGTAACCCGGCTGGTGGCTGGTCCAGATGTAGAGTGGAATGAGGATGACGCAGAAGATGATGTAGATCATGATCCAGGCGGCATCGCTGGCGGTGGATTCCTTGCGGCGCTCCACATACTTCATAGCCTCTTTCTTCAACTCCTTGAACTTCATCTTGTTCACGGCGTCGAAGTTGGCCTTGATTTCAGTCAAACGCTTCTGTTTGCTGTCTATAATCTTTTGGATGCTGTCCTTTTCGTGCTTGCTATCGACATAATCGCGGTGACCCTTGTCCATGTCTATCTCTTGTTCGACACGGTCGAAGCTATGCTTCAAGTCTTGCAACTTGGAAACTTTGTAGCGGTTGGCACTGGAGAAATCGGTCGCAGCATAAACCTTCTCGCAATGTGCCCAGGTAAGGGTGGTATCCTGTTCCTTCCAGTTATCGACCAACTGGTATTCGCGGTCGGCACGTGCGGCACTCTGGTCGGCATCACTCTTGCACCAGCTGAGCAGGAAGATGGAGACGATGCAACCGAAGACCAATGGCCACTTGAAGGTCCAGTGTTTCTGTCGGCTCCAGGCTACGATGTCGCGCAATTCGGCGAGACGCTCCTTGAAGAAAGAGTCGTTCTTGTCGCGTGCTGCGGCTTCGGCCTGATCCAGTAACTTGTCCATCTCGTCGCACTCCTGTTCGGTGCAGGGGTAGATGTCGTCGATGGTGACTTGGTTGCCGTTCTTGTCCTCTTCGGTGATGTGGCTGCTGGTAGTCATGGCAGCATCCAGTAACTCGTAGGCCTCGGCATTGGCCTGATTCTGTTGGGCTTGTTCACGGAGATCCTCTTCGGTGAAGGAGATGTAGCCCTCCTCCTTGGTCTCTTTCTTGCCGTTCTTTTTAGAAAATAGTCCCATAGTTTTAAAAGGTATTAGGTAGTTGAGAAAAAATGTTTATGATGTGGTCTTTTACTTCTTTTTCTGCACATAGGCCGTGTGCATCTTGAACAACGAGTTCTTGAACTCGGCAAAGTTCGAGGTGCGGGTGCGGCTATAGGTCAAGTCGTCGTTTATGTTGGTACTCTGGTATTGGAAGAGACTCGGATAATCCTTCCAACCATAGGCAACCGTGGCAGTGACTCGGCCGTCGGAGATGATATTGAGTTGCTTGAGAGCGGCATCCGGACGGAATTCCGAGATGCGGTCGTACATCACGTCAATCTCCTCAAAGATAGGAGGTTGGTTCGAAGTGGTGTCCCACAGACGGTCTTTGGTATTCAGGCAAACGATGCTGTCGTGCAGAGCGACGCAGACGTCGATGACAATGTCGTGCAGAACGTCGTCGGCATAGACGGAGTCCTCGTTGTAGTCATTACGGTCCACGAAACTGGCGAAGAAGTAGATCTTGCCGTTGCCGTTGGCGACATCCTCTTCGGAGATGCCGGCTTGCTTCAGAGCCAAGGCCACCATGTCGCCACGAGGTACGATACCCACGTTCGGACCGAGATAGAGTTGGCAGAACTTCTTATATTCGTTGACCGTCGGACGGGTCTCATGTATGTTCATAAGTCGTTTGTACTCAGCACGGCGGGCGGCATTCTCCTTGTCCACGTTGCGCCAGTTGATGATGAAGCTGACGATGGAGGCGAGAAGCAGAATGAGCCACAGGGCAGGGAAGATTAACCAGAGGATGATACCGATGATGCCCTTGGCACCCTTGCGGATGCCGCAATAGGTCACGGTGCCGTATTGTGCCATGTCCTCGTCGGTCGGCGTACCCCAATGGAAAGAGGTGGCCTTGCCGTCCTTGGCGGTGGAGTCGGGTGTATGGGTTGCCCAACCGTAGAGGGTGTATTCCCGTTCCCTGCGGGCTATCTTGGCAGTATCCTTCTCGAACGCTGCGATGGCGGCTTCCTCATATTCTTTGCGCTCGGCCTTGGTGGTCTTTTTGCCGTCGGCCTTGTCTTTCTCCAGGCGTTCGGCGACACGGGCCTCGACACTCTTGGCGGGATATTCATAGTCGGTAGTGGCCTTGAAACCAGTCTCGGCAACGATGACAGCGACGACGAAGAGCACGGCATAGAGGATGGTGCGCTTCACGTTCTTCCAGAGCAGACTCATGACGCTGGGGTGACTCACCTTTTCGGGTTCGGCTGGTGGGTACATGGCAGCAAGGCAATCTTGGCGTACGGCTTCATCGTTGAGCTGTTCCACGCGCTTGCGGTCGATATCTCTGTCGCGTGCAGTGGGGTAATCGCAAATGTCGTCGTAGGCTTCTAAGGCCTGTTGTAAGACGTTGTCGGCAGAACCTTTGCCGTTGGCCGCGGATCTCTGTGCATTGCCGGAGAGTTGGCTCAGGAATTGCTTGGTGGTCTCGTCGGTGACGAGCACATGTTGCTCAATTTCAAAGAGTTCGTCCTCCTCCTGCTGTGTGACGCGTGCTTTCTCCAAGAGTTCGGCAGGCATCTCCTTGTAGGTGTCAAGGTTGAGTCCCATACTGGTCATACCTTGACGGAGTATCATCTGGAGGATGAGGTACTTACGCTTGGGTTGTATCTGTGTGGCGGTCTGTAACCACTCCTCGATGCGTTCCATCTCCTCCTTGCTGAGGTTGGCGACCGAGTGGTGCTTGAACATACAAAGGGCACAGTAGTAGTACACATCTGGATTCTCGGGATGTTGCTTGACGGCCTTCTGCAATGCTTCGTCGGCCAATTCGTAATTCTTTAAACCTAAGTAAGTCAAGCCAGTAGCGAAGAGGGCGTTTGAATCGTTGGGGTTTTCCTGAACCTGTTCCTCGAAGGCGGCACGGTACATCTGAACCTCTTCAGGAGTGAAACGTAACGGATTGACAATGGCAGGTTCGATACTATGTTCGGCACCGCACTTACCACACTTATTGGAACCAGCCTTCAGTGGACTGGTACATACCTTACATCGGGTGATTTTTAATTCAGCCATGGAATTATGGTTTTAAGGGGGTCAGTAGTTTACTTGAAGGGAGTTAATGGTAGTTAACTGGAGTTATCGCTTCGCTTTTGTAGTTAACGGACGTTACTACTGAGGGTTGAAAGAGCTTTGTGCGGTTTCAACAATCGTCAGTTAACTCCCTTATATATTGAAAATAGAGTGGTGGGGGTTCTCGGGAGTTATTTTTCCCGCCGTTCTGTGTGCGGGCACATTTTTATTCAATCTATCCTATTGCCTTGAACTACCCTCTACCCCGCACTCTAATTTTTATGCATTTATTAGTTGTGTTGCCCTTGCTTGCAACGCCACTTTCTTGCGGGCGAACTGACGCGGAGGAATAGACTCTGCCTCCATAATCAGTTGTTTCCAAAGGCGTTCCGTATCGTTGCGACCATATTGCTTGGCCATCATCTTGAGCTCCTCAATGTAACTGCGGACATCTTCGGTGTCGTTGACCAAAGTCTCCTGTCGGGCATTGTAGTTCGAGTCGTGACGACCCACCAGACTGGCGACGATGATCCAGAAGAGTGACAACAGCAGGATTCCGGCGAGATAGACCTTCAGCGACAGTCCCATGTTGACACCAACGATGGAGTAGAACAACATCCACGCCACTCCACCTATGATATAATAGATGGTGAAGACGCCACAGACCACACGGAACATCGGGGTCTGCGACGAGGTGTTTCGGGCCACGGTTTCTGTCTCGAACATAGCACGTTGCGCCAGTCGTTGGTTGACCACGGTGCAGAGTCGTTCCTTGGCCTTGCTGATGAGGTCCTCCGTATTGAAGAAGTCCACGTAATAGTTTTCGGTCACGGTGTTGAGCACCTCCTCCATGTGGTCAATCTCGGGGGTACGGGTATCGAAAGCGCGGACAAACGAGTATATTTCCGGGCGTTTCTTCTGGCGCTGGTTTTCATAGGCCAGACGTATCTCAGCCTCGGTTTTGTCGCCGATGCGTTGGTCAAATAGGAAGATGACGATGTCGGCTTCGTTCTTGATGAAGTTGTCATAGACACTCTGACGGTCGCCGAAGTCCTCGTACGAACTCATATTGATGGTCACTTTCTTGCCCTCCTGACCATATTTGAAGGTCAAGGCATTGGCCAACGCCTTGAGTTTCAGACGTTCTTCCTGTAGGTTTTTTGCACCTGCCAAGAATATCTTTATCGTTTCCATAGTATGAAGTTGTTGGTAGGTTATCAAGACTCACGTCTGCCGCCCCACAGAAGCCACCCGAAGAAGAGGGCCTCCAGCAAAAGCGTATAGACTAAGTTTATCCAAAACAGGGCCGTAGGCTCTTCCGGTTGGAACAGAAAGAAGCAGGCAATGGTGACAACGCCTGTCAATACAGGGGTCAACCAAGTGTAAAACGGGTTCTTGTTCATGGGTATCTTTTTGAAATAATCTATAGTAACTTTTTATAGTACCTATATTTCCTATAGTACCTATATAATCTATATTTTTATAGTCTCTGTGGTTACATTCTCCTCCCCTCGGGGAGGTCGGGAGGGGGTCACGGCACTGGTGGTGGTGCAGGTGGTCCAAACAGAGCAGCCAACTCTGGAACGGTCTGAGCAGCAGCCCATTGCGCCATGCCGGCGCGCCATACTAAGGTGGCGGGGGTGACGACACCCTGACTGACTAATGGTTGGAGCGTGACGAGGTCATAAGGTCCAGCCTGTTGGCCATTGATAATGACGTGGAAAGCAACAGCTTGCGGCGTCGGGGGTGGAGGTGGAGCCTGCGTCTGGGGTTGCGCACCAAAAGCGCCTTGTGCCATGCCGCCCATCTGCGCGCCAAAGGCACCACCCATGCCGAAGCCCATGCCCATACCCATGCCGGCGCCCATCATTGTGCCGGCCGTACCGGTATTGTTGGCAGCGCCCTCCATGATGTCGAACTGCCTCTCTTGCTGATAGTTGTATCCCTCGCGGGCACGCTTGCGAGCCAAGGCGCGACTCTCCAGATCCATCTCGCCGGCCGATGTCTGGGCCGCAATGATCTGCTGGTAGTTGGGGTCGTCCTCGTTCGGGTTGACACCCTCGATATCGAACTTAGTGAGTTCAATACCATAGTCCTCCAGGTATTCGTTAATAGACTTGCGCGCGGAATCGGCCATCTCCATGAGGTAGTTGTTCACCTCGGTGATGCTGATTTTCTGGGTGCTGAAGTACTTCGACAGCGCAGGCACAATGCGTTGGCTCACAGCCGATTTGAACTCCTCGGCGAAGTCGGCCAACCATATCTCATGTTGCGTGCCGCTGTATTGGCGGATGAAGGCAATAGGATTGGTGATGCGGAACTCGTAAGTGCCATAAGCGCCAATCTTGATGGTCACGCCCTCGTCGCCCAGTGTATAGTCGCGCACGGTGAGACCCACTCCCCAACCGGCGTCATCTCCCGCAAAACGCTGGCGGACGGTGCTGACGCAGAAGACCGTAGTCTTGAAGGCCGACTTGCCGCCAAAGGGCAGGTTGACCAGTTTCTCCAAGAAAGGAATGTTGTTCGTACTGAGTGTGTAACTACCTGGTTCAAAGCAGTCGGAGTACATACCCTCGCTGCAGAAGACCATCTTCTGGCCCTCCTGCACCGTCACGCGGGCACTGGTCGAAAGGTTGTCATAGGGATAGCGCAACAGGAGGCAACCCTTTTCCAGGTTGATGAAGACATTATCGACAATGCCTGTACGCTCCTGACCCTGACCGTCGTAGGTGTAGCCGTCGGCGTGCTGATCCTTTTTAAAATTGAAGAAACTCATAGTATTATCAGGTATTAATAGGTGGGTTATTTCGTCATTCGGTTACGTATAAACGTAACAGAGAATATGGGCAATAACAATCTTCTGCTTTTTGTTGCACAATAGCGGGGAAGAAGTGGTTGGTTTTAGTATAGTATTTCAGGATATGACTCCCTCGCGGAGGGGAAGATTTATCCTGGGTGGAGTAATAGCTTATTTCACGGTTTTAGTTGCTGCAAATATATGTATTTGTTCAATAGTATGCAATAGTTTCGTATAAAAAAGTGCTGTAAAACATACGTTTTGTGCCATTTTAGTAATTTTTCCTGCATATTTGTGGTAGTTTGCTATATTTTATGCTTTTTCGGGTGTAATGGTCAAGGGCATCCGAACAGTTGTCCAACGGCCCGAACGCTTCCTCTCGCTACAAAATGTAAGTGCGCGTGCAAAGGTTGCTTCAAGATTGCTCTGTTTTGTGCAAAATTTGTTGTTTTTCGACTCATTTTGGACCAAAAACGTACTATTTTTGGCGAAAAACGTATGTTGTTTAGCAGAACAATCGGTTGCTGTGTTGCACAACATATAGAAATATTTGCGTACTCCGAAAAATGCCCGTATCTTTGCGGTACCTTAAAGACATAACCATAACACACAAAGATTTTGATTAAATGCCCAAATGATATTTTTATTTTAAGTCTGAAAACATCGAAAAACACAGAAAACAAGCCATTCTCGGGATGGCAGAGAAAAGGGATATCGTTGAGATATCCCCTTTTTTTGCAATAATAGTCCTTGTTTTCGAGTGCTGACGCCTTATTTCATTACTTCGGCCAATTTTTCGGCCAGTGCCTCGCCGCGCAGAGAGATGGCAATGATGGTTCCCTCCGGGTCGCACAGGAAGTTCCACGGGATGCTGCTGACCTGATAGGTGGAGGCGGCTTCGTTGTCGAACTGATCCAGGTCGCTGTATTGCGGCCAGGAGAGTTCCTTCTGTGCGATGGCGTTGATCCAAGCGGCGCGATTCTTGTCCAACGAGATGCCGACGATCTCGAAACCCTTGTCCTTGTATTTGGCGTAACACTCTTTTAGATAAGGCATTTCGCCCATGCAGGGACCACACCACGATGCCCAGAAATCGACCAAGACATATTTGCCTTTGCCGATGGCCTCCGACAGCTTCACCTTCTCGCCCTTTCCGTTGTGCAAGGCGACGTCGGTATATTTCTTGCCGATGAGGGAGTACCGGGGTTTATCTTCCTCGTACATTTTTGCCACGCGCCAGAACAGAGGGTGTCGCGTATAAGCCATCTTGCTGTCACAGAGCCGATTGGCGGTCTCTGGAGGCAGATCCTTGTAGCATGTCAAAATCAGGGAGACGGGAAGGCAGTCCTTGCGATGGCGATCGACTACTTTTTCTAAGTACTTGACCGCTTTGGTTTTGTTTCGTTCCAATAGGGTTTCGAGCGTGTCCACCACGGCATAGAGTTCTTCGTTGAGTGGTGTGCCCGAAGCTTTTCCCTGTATCAAATCGACAAGGATGTTTTCTCCGTTGGTGATGACAAAGCAGTGGCGTTTGTTCACGTTGTCTGCAAAGACCAGATAAGTGTCGTCCGGCAGCGTGTTGGTATAGGTGAAGGTGCCGTCCGTTACGGTCAAAGTGGCTAATGCTTTTCTTGCATTTGCAGCATCGAATACTTCGATTTCTTTGACCTTCGGGTCAACAGTTCCTTGCACGGTGAACTTTACTTTCCCTGCCCACGCCGTGGTGAGGGTCAGGGTCGATAACAAGAGGAGGGATAAGATATGTTTCATTGTTTGAGGTTTTTGGGTCACTTCATCCGCCTTTTCATGGCGAAACGCAGGTAGCCGAACGGGGTGGCGAAGGCCTCGCGCCGACCCAGCGGGAAGAGGACATAGCACTGGCGACAGAGTTGGAAGAAGTGGCGCGTGCGGGTCCAGAATCCGTCGGAGGGTTGGAGGGCGCGATAAGGTTCACAACCTGGGACATGGCCGTCGAGCAAGACGCGGAGGAGCAGTTCGCCCCGTTGGGCATCGGCAGTGGTGAGGTTGGAGAGGCCGGCATAGCCGCTGGCGTTGAAGCCCATATAGTGGGTGGCGATGTATCCCAAGGCGCGATAGAGGCGATAGAGGGACATGCGTTGCAGGGTGCGGACGAAGAGCACTTCACTGATAGCCAAGGCGGTACGGTCGTGATGGAGCGCCAACATCCAGTCGACCACCTGACGGAGCGAGACCCGTTCGACGAGGAGGTGATGCTGGAAATGGGCGGTGAGATAGACCATGTGGAGGCGCGGCGGAAAGACCTGTACGCGGTGGTTGTCGATATCGAAGTGGAACAGACAGTCGGGCACCGTCTCCTCCCTCTCCAGAAGGTGGTAGCGGCGGTCGGTGATCTGACTGTAGAAATAGGCGCTGCGGAAGTGCAGTTCCCAGTTCAGACCGAGGTGTTGCAGGGTGATGTGTTTGGCATCGAAGTCGTGCTGACGGTCCGTCTCGGGTTGGCCAAGGCATTGCAGGTAACGGTGCTGCATGTCGAGCGGCACGAAGAGGTCGATGTCGCCCACGGGGCGGTGCAGCGGGTTGGGGTAGAGGTCGGAGAGGGTCAGGCCCTTGAAGACGATAGGGTCCAGGCCGTGCGCCTCGAACTCGGAGAGCGCTTCGCCGAACCGTTGGCGGAAGAGGCAGTTGTCGCGTTCGATGGACTGCACGCGAGCCGCCCAACGGAGGAGGAGTTCCTTGTCGGGTTGCTGCTGCGGAGGCAAGGTGAGGATGGCGTCATAGACCAGACCGCTCACCTCGTTGCGCTCTGCCTGTTCCGCCACTTGGCGCCACGCGGCATCGTCGGGATGTCCCATGGCGGCAATCTCCTCGCCAACAGCAGCGTTGCGGTTGGGACCGAGGGCTCGATGGAGAAGGTCGAAGAGGAGCATGGGTCGTTAAAAGGTATTTAATGGATTTTAAGGGAAGTGACAAAGAATGACAGGGACGATAGACCGGGAGGCTACCTATTTTTATATAGAGTCTATAGTTGCTATAGAAACTATGGTAGATTTGTTCACTATCGTCACTAAACTTGCCCAAAAGTACGATATTTTTTTGAAAGGAGAATTGAAAACGGATGTTTTTTGACACTTTTAAGAAATTTTAAAGTGGAAAAGTTGCTTTTGTTGGAAAAACGTATTACTTTTGTACCGAAAATATCAGTCGTCTTCTATAATAGTAACCCGCCCAAATGAAAGAAATCTTACGAATCTTGAGCGACAAAGGATAGTTTCCCATGAATACCACAGTCGAAGATTTCCTGAAATATCTGAAATTCGAGCGGAACTACTCGGACAAGACCATCATCGCCTACCGGATAGCGTTGAGGGAATATGAAGACTACGTCGTCGGTCAGACGGGGCAGTTCGACCCCCTGAAACCCAGTCTCCCGTTGGCTCGCGGATGGATGGTGAGCATGGGAAAGAGGAAGTTGTCGGTGGCCACCATCAAGCAGTCGTTCTGCGCCCTGCGGAGTTTCTGCCGATACCTGCGTCAGCAGGGATTGCTCCACTCCAACCCGTTGACGCTGTTGCCCACACCCAAGGTGCCCAAGACGTTGCCCGTCTGGGTGCACGAGAAGGAGATGGACCAACTGATAGACGATACCGACTACGGAGACGACTTTGTCGGCATACGCGACCACCTGTTGATAGACATGCTCTACAGTACAGGAATGCGTCGGGCAGAGGCAGCCGGCCTGCGTAGTCAGGATGTGGACCTGGACAACAACCAGTTGCGCGTCACGGGTAAGGGAAACAAGCAACGCATCATCCCCTTCGGACCGGAGTTGCATACCTTAATAAAAAACTACGTGGGTGCGCGCGATGCCGAAGTCGGCGGTCGAACCGAAATGTTCTTTACCAATCCCGAGGGGGAAGGTCTGTCGCCCACCAAGGTGACCAGCATCGCCCACAAGTACCTGGAGCAGTTGCCTCACCTGGCTCGTCACGGAGCGCACGTCCTGCGCCACTCTTTTGCCACCAACATGCTGGCTGAGGGTGCCGACCTGATGGCTGTGAAGGAGTTGCTGGGTCACGCCTCGTTGGACTCCACCGAGGTCTATACCCACCTCACGCCGCAGGAACTCCTGCAAAACTACCGGAAAGCCCATCCAAGGAGTGGGAAGACTCTCCCCGACTTACCCCTCGACTAAAGTCTCGTCTTCTCGCTGAAGGTTATCAACCTTCAGCTGCGAGGACCCTATGAGGGAGGGGGAGATATTAAATAGTTGGAGAGGACGCAGGTATTATAAATTATAGTTCCTATAGTTATTTAGTTGCTATAGCTATTATAGAATTTAGTTTTGAACCCATTTCCCGGAAGCTCCTGTTGAGCATCCGTTTCAATATAGTTATTCCCCCTCCCTCGTAGGGAGGGTCGGGGAGAGTCCATTAACCACTTTAAACTTTTACCACTATGGAGATTACTATTCAGTCTGTAAATTTCGAGACTTCCGTTTCATTGAACGAGTACATCAATAAGAAACTTGAAAAATTAAATCGCTTTGCAGAGATTCGTACGGCCGAAGTGCAGCTGAAGATTAACAACACCACAGATAAGGCCAACAAGGAAATCGGCATCAAGATTGCCGTGGGTGACCAGCAATTCTTTGCCAGCCGCGCCGCCGAGGCTTACGAGGATGCCGTATCGCAGGTTTGCGAGGCTCTGGAGCGTCAAATCAAAAAGTCGAAAGAAAAGAATAAAGCATGATTTGAAACCTCTGTTTCCGTCCCAGAAATGCACCGATTGGGGTGAAATGAAATCTAAACTTGATAGTTTTGCCTTAAAATTCTGTTAAAAGAGAGAAAAATCGGTATAAAAATCAAAAAAGTGACGGAAAAATTTTTCCATATCAGAAATTAATACTATCTTTGCACCCGCAAAACGTCCGAATTAATGCTGATTCGGGAGTCTTGCGGGCGCACTTTTTGAGGGTTGTAAAGTCCAATTATGGGCGTCTGAAATGCGGGTATAGCTCAATTGGTAGAGTGTCAGCCCTCCAAGCTGAATGTTGCGAGTTCGAGTCTCGTTGCCCGCTCAAAACACAAAAAACATGTTGCCGCTTTAGCTCAGTGGTAGAGCGCATCCTTGGTAAGGATGAGGTCTCGAGTTCAACTCTCGAAAGCGGCTCAAATATTCAAACTAGTTATTTCAACTTAACATTTTTAATATTAAAAATTAACTACTATGGCAAAAGAACAATTTGACCGTTCGAAACCACACGTAAACATTGGTACCATCGGTCACGTCGATCACGGTAAGACTACCTTGACCGCAGCTATTACCACCGTTCTCGCAAAGAAGGGTCTCTCTGAGAAGAAGGATTTCGATCAGATTGATAACGCACCTGAGGAGAAGGAGCGTGGTATTACTATCAACACCTCACACGTAGAGTATCAGACTGCTACCCGTCACTATGCACACGTTGACTGCCCAGGCCACGCTGACTACGTTAAGAACATGGTTACTGGTGCTGCTCAGATGGATGGCGCTATCATCGTAGTTGCTGCTACTGATGGTCCTATGCCTCAGACTCGTGAGCACATCCTTTTGGCTCGTCAGGTAAACGTTCCACGTCTTGTTGTATTCATCAACAAGTGTGACCAGGTTGACGATCCTGAGATGCTCGACCTCGTTGAGATGGAAATGCGTGACCTCTTGGCTCAGTATGAGTTCGAGGAGGATACTCCATTCATCCGCGGTTCTGCCCTTGGCGCCCTCAATGGCGTACCTGAGTGGGAGGAGAAGATTATGGAGTTGATGGACGCTGTTGACAACTGGATCCAGTTGCCTCCACGTGACATCGATAAGCCTTTCTTGATGCCTGTTGAGGATATCTTCTCTATTACTGGTCGTGGTACTGTTGCTACTGGCCGTATCGAGACTGGTGTCGTTAACCTCAACGACCAGGTACAGCTCCTTGGTCTTGGCGCTGACAAGCTCACCGTCGTAACTGGCGTTGAGATGTTCCGCAAGCTCCTCGATCGTGGTGAGGCTGGTGATAACGTTGGTTTGCTCCTCCGTGGTATCGACAAGAACGAGGTTAAGCGCGGTATGGTTCTTTGCAAGCCAAACAGCGTAACTCCTCACGATCACTTCAAGGCTCAGATCTACGTCCTGAAGAAGGAAGAGGGTGGTCGTCACACTCCATTCCACAACAACTATCGTCCTCAGTTCTACCTCCGTACTATGGATGTAACTGGCGAGATCAAGTTGCCAGAGGGAGTTGAGATGGTTATGCCTGGTGATCACGTTTCTATCGACGTTACTTTGATTACTCCAGTTGCAATGTCTGTAGGTCTCCGTTTCGCTATCCGTGAGGGCGGCCGCACCGTTGGTTCTGGTCAGGTAACTGAGATCCTTGGCTAATTCAGAAATCAACTGATAATGGGGCGGGTTATTAACCGCGGTTAGTAACCCGCCTTTCTTTACGGGTGTAGCTCAGTCGGTAGAGCACTGGTCTCCAAAACCAGGTGTCGAGAGTTCGAACCTTTCCACCCGTGCTAATAAAAAAGTAAATGCAATGAGCAGATTTACAAATTACATATCAGAATCTTATTCTGAGCTGGTAAATAAGGTTTCTTGGCCTACCCATTCGGAGGTGTTGAGCAGTTCAATAGTTGTATTGCTTGCTTCCTTCATTATTGCAATTGTGATCCTCTTGATGGATATGCTCTTCGGTCAGCTGATTATGCCAGTAATCTACGGAACATTCTAAATCCTCGTTGAGATTATGGCAGAGTTCAGATGGTATTGTCTTCGCGCAATAAGCGGCAAGGAGTTGAAGGTAAAGGAGCTCATCGAGGCAGAAATTGCCAACGGTGATCTCGGAAAGTACGTTCAGCAAGTTGTCGTGCCTACTGAAAAGGTCGTCACCCAGAAGGACAACAAGAAAGTTGTCAAGGAAAAGGTGCTCTTTTCAAGTTACGTCTTCGTGCGTTGTCAGGTGGTCAACCAGACTATCGGCGACAAGACTGTGAAGAAACTGGCTGGTGAGGCACAACTCCAGTTGTCGAACCTCAGCAATGTAGTCGGTTTCCTCTGCGGTCGTAATTCGAAGATGCCGGAATTCCTGCCTGATGACCAGATTGCCGCTATGCTTGGTAATGTGGACGAGAAGGCAGAGATGGAGGCAGAGACCGAACTTTCATTCATGGTTGGCGAGACCATCAAGGTCAACGACGGTCCATTCAAGGACTTCGACGGCATTGTGGAGGAAGTCAACGTGGAGAAGAAGAAACTTAAAGTTATGGTCAAGATCTTCGGTCGTAAGACCCCTCTTGAACTTAACTACGATCAGGTCACTAAAGAGGCTTAATCCAGAAGGGAGTTTGTACTGGAAGCGTGCGGTCTGAGTCCGCCCCCTCGCAAGAGGCTTTGTTACAACGCTTGAGAAGCAATCCTGTTTGACTGGATAGGCAAATATTAACCGCTGAATAGGCGCGAGTCGAAAACTGAGAACCTGTGAGGGAACGATGTGAATAGACATTTGTAACGCCTTCAGCACAATAATCAAAATAATAATGGCAAAACAAATTGCTGGACAGATTAAGCTGCAGATCAAAGGTGGTGCAGCAAATCCAGCTCCTCCAGTAGGCCCAGCTCTTGGTTCCAAGGGCATCAACATCATGGCCTTCTGTAAGGAGTTCAATGCGCGTACTCAGGACAAGGCCGGTAAGGTCCTGCCTGTAGTCATCACTTATTATGATGACAAGTCTTACGACTTCATCATCAAGACTCCACCGGCTGCTGTTCAATTGCTCGAGGCCTCTAAGGCTAAGAAGGGCTCTGGTGAGCCTAACCGTAAGAAGGTTGCCGAGGTAACATGGGATCAGATCAAGGCTATTGCCGAGGATAAGATGCCTGACCTCAACTGCTTTACTTTGAGTTCAGCCATGTCACTGATTGCAGGTACTGCACGTAGCATGGGTATTACCGTCAAGGGCGAGAAGCCTGAACTTTAATCCTTAAAACTTCAATTAACAATGGCAAAACTTACTAAGAATCAGAAGGCCGCCGCTGCTAAGATTGAAGCAGGTAAGGCTTATACTCTTGACGAGGCTTCTGCACTCGTAAAGGAGATTACATATACCAAGTTCGACGCTTCTGTCGATATTGACATCCGCCTGGGTGTTGACCCACGTAAGGCTAACCAGATGGTACGTGGCACCGTTTCATTGCCTAACGGCACTGGCAAGACCGTTCGCGTTCTCGCTATCTGCCAGGGTGCTGATGCTGATGCAGCTCTTGCTGCTGGTGCTGACTACGCTGGTCTGGATGAGTACTTGGAGAAGATCAAGTCCGGTTGGACTGACGTTGATGTTATCATCACTCAGCCAGCTTTCATGGGCAAGTTGGGTCCTCTCGGTCGTGTACTCGGTCCTCGTGGTTTGATGCCTAACCCAAAGTCTGGCACCGTTACTATGGATGTTGCCAAGGCTGTCAAGGAGGTTAAGCAGGGTAAGATCGACTTCAAGGTGGACAAGGGTGGTATCGTACACACCTCTATCGGTAAGGTTTCTTTCTCAGCTGAAGCTATCAGCCAGAATGCTAAGGAGTTTATCAACACCATCATCAAGCTGAAGCCTGCAACTGCTAAGGGCACTTACATCAAGAGTATTTTCCTTTCGAGCACGATGAGCGCCGGCATCAAGATCGACGCTAAGACTGTCGAAGCATAAAAAATAGTCTATTATGAAAAAAGAAGATAAAGTCCTTAATATCGAGAAGCTTGAAGCTCTCCTCGGCGAGTATGCTCACTTCTACGTTACTGACATCGCTGGCTTGAATGCTGAGGCTACCAGTGGCTTGCGCCGCAAGTGCTTTGGCAAGGAGGTTAAGCTTGTCATGGTTAAGAACAAGCTGTTCTGCAAGGCTCTTGAGAAGAAGGGTCTTGACTTCAGCCAGATTGCTGAGGCCTTCCACGGCACTTCCGCTATCATGTTCTCTAACACTGGCAACGTTCCAGCCAAGTTGATCAAGGAAGTGAACGGTCCTAAGGATGAGATCGTCAAGCTGAAGGCAGCTTACGTAGAGGAGTGCTTCTACGGTGCTGACTCTCTCGAAACACTCGTTGCAGTCAAGAGCAAGAACGAACTCATTGCAGACGTTATCGCACTGTTGCAGTCGCCTGCCAAGAACGTTATCTCGGCTTTGCAGAGTGGTCAGAATACCATCCACGGTGTGCTTAAGACCTTGGGTGAGCGTCCTGAATAATCATTGGACGCAACAAGCCGTGAGTCTGTCTCCCTGCAAGGGCAACGTGTGGTTGTCTGGGTTGGGCTCTGTGGCTTGACTTATAACAAAAAAACAAAAAAATTATAATATAACAAATAAAAAAAATTACAATTATGGCAGATTTAAAAGTTCTCGCAGAAGAGTTGGTAAACCTTACTGTTAAGGAAGTAAATGAACTCGCAAACATCCTCAAGGAGGAGTATGGTATTGAGCCAGCTGCTGCTGCTGTTGCAGTTGCAGGTCCTGCTGCTGCCGGCGCTGCCGCAGCTGCTGAGGAGAAGACTAACTTCGACGTTGTTTTGACTGACGCTGGTGCAGCTAAGTTGGGCGTCGTTAAGGCTGTTAAGGAGGCTTGTGGTCTCGGTTTGAAGGAGGCTAAGGATCTCGTTGACGGTGCTCCTAGCACTGTTAAGGAGGGTCTTCCTAAGGCAGAGGCTGAGGCTCTCAAGAAGGCTCTTGAGGAGGCTGGCGCTAAGGTCGAGCTTAAGTAATTACTTCCCAGAGAATCTCTGGAAAAATCAAGGTTTAGTGCCCCGTACGCACGGGGTTCTAAACCTTTTTAATCTCTATCTCAAGGTGCAGGTTCTTCATGCGTAGTTGGACTTTGCGGCTGAGATTTTATCAGAAAAGGGCACTTTTACTGTCCTTTTTCGTCGTGTCTGGAGGTTTGAATAAATAGCAATTTCTCTAAATTATTGAGAGCCAGACATTACAAAAATAACGGAAATTTTTATTAATTAATAAACGATTCTGGAATATATGAAGCCAAGAGTTAGCTTTGCTTCGACTAAGAGTCCCCTGCAGTTTCCCGACTTCCTCGACATTCAGTTGAAGTCTTTCCATGATTTCCTGCAGTTGGATACACCGCCGGAGGAGCGCAAGAAGGAGGGTCTTTACAAGGTTTTTGCTGAGAACTTCCCAATCGCCGATACACGCAACAACTATGTGCTCGAGTTTCTCGACTATTTCGTTGATCCTCCGCGTTACTCTATCGAAGAGTGTCTGCTCCGTGGTCTGACGTACAATGTACCGTTGAAGGCCAAGTTGAAACTTTACTGTACGGATCCCGACCATGAGGATTTTCATACCAAGGTAACTGACGTTTATCTTGGTCAGATTCCGTATATGACACCTCAGGGTACCTTCATCATCAATGGTGCCGAGCGTGTTGTCGTTTCGCAGCTCCACCGTTCTCCTGGTGTGTTCTTCGGTCAGAGCCTCCACTCGAACGGTACCAAGTTGTATTCGGCTCGTATCATTCCTTTCAAGGGTAGCTGGATTGAGTTTGCTACGGACATCAACAATGTCATGTATGCTTACATCGACCGTAAGAAGAAGTTACCTGTCACCACCCTGTTGCGTGCCATCGGTTTCGAGAGCGACAAGGAGATCCTGGAGATCTTCAAGTTGGCCGAGACGGTTGAGGTGAAGCCTGAGACCATCCACCAGTATGAGGGTCGTAAGTTGGCTGCGCGTGTCCTGAAGTCTTGGACTGAGGACTTTGTGGACGAGGATACAGGCGAAGTTGTCTCCATTGAGCGTAATCAGGTCCTCATCGACCGTGAGAAGGAGCTCACTGCTGAGAACATCGAACTGATTTTGAATTCGAATACTGACAGCATTCTCCTCCAGCGTGAAGATGCTCATCTGGATGACTATGCTATCATCTATAATACTTTGCAGAAGGACCCAAGCAACTCGGAGAAGGAGGCTGTCATCTACCTCTACCGCCAGTTGCGTAACGCTGAGCCTGCCGACGACAATTCGGCTCGTGAAGTGGTTCAGAACCTGTTCTTCTCGGATAAGCGTTATGACTTGGGCGATGTAGGTCGTTACCGTATCAACAAGAAGTTCGACCTGAACATCAATCCTGACTGCCGCGTCCTGACCAAGGAGGATATCATTGCTATTATCCGTTACTTGATTCAGTTGATCAACAGTCGTGCGGATGTGGATGATATCGACCACTTGTCAAACCGTCGTGTTCGTACCGTCGGCGAGCAGTTGTCTAACCAGTTCGCTATCGGTTTGGCCCGTATGAGCCGCACCATCCGTGAGCGTATGAACGTCCGCGACAACGAGGACTTCAGCCCAGTCGATTTGATCAACGCCAAGACCATCTCGAGCGTTATCAACTCATACTTTGGTACCAATGCCCTGAGCCAGTTCATGGATCAGACCAACCCATTGGCCGAGATTACACACAAGCGCCGTATGTCGGCTCTCGGTCCTGGCGGTATCAGCCGTGACCGTGCCGGATTCGAGGTGCGAGACGTACACTATACTCACTATGGTCGTCTCTGTCCTATCGAGTCTCCTGAAGGTCCTAACATCGGTCTTATCTCTTCTATGTGTGTCTTCGCCAAGGTTAATGACCTGGGCTTCATCGAGACCCCCTACCGCACCGTCAAGGATGGTCAGGTTGACCTTACCGACAAGGGCGTCATCTGGATGAGCGCCGAGGGCGAGGAGAACAAGAAGATTGCTCAGGCAACTGCTCCAATGGACGATGAGGGTCACTTCACCGAGAAGAACGTCATCGTTCGTGAGGGTGCTGACTTCCCAGTCGTTGCACCAGAGGAGGTTGACCTCATCGACGTAGCTCCATATCAGATTGCCTCTATCGCTGCTGCCTTGATTCCATTCTTGGAGAACGACGATGCTCACCGTGCATTGATGGGATCCAACATGATGCGCCAGGCAGTACCTCTGATGACTTGCGAGGCTCCTATTGTCGGTACCGGTATCGAGGAGCAGTTGATTCGCAATTCGCGTACCCAGATTATTGCCGAGGGCGATGGTGTTGTTGAGTTCGTTGACGCTACCGTCATCCGCGTACGTTATGACCGTACCGAGGACGAAGAGTTCTGCGCCTTCGAGGATAGTGTCAAGGAGTACTACTTGCCTAAGTGGCGTCGTACCAACCAGTCAACCACCTATGACCTGCAGCCTGCCTGCGTCAAGGGTCAGCGTGTTCATGCCGGCGAGATCTTGTCCAAGGGTTATTCCACCGATCAGGGCGAGTTGGCTATCGGTAAGAACTTGAAGGTTGCCTACATGCCTTGGAAGGGTTACAACTACGAGGATGCTATCGTGCTCAGCGAGCGCATCGTGCGTGAGGATATCCTTACTTCTGTTCACGTGGACGAGTACACCCTCGAAGTGCGTGAGACCAAGCGTGGTATGGAGGAACTCACTGCCGATATTCCTAACGTCAGCGAGGATGCAACCAAGGACCTCGACGAGCGTGGTATCGTTCGCGTGGGCGCCTTGATTGAACCAGGCGATATCATGATTGGTAAGATCACTCCTAAGGGTGAGTCTGACCCGACTCCAGAAGAGAAGTTGCTCCGTGCCATCTTCGGCGACAAGGCCGGTGACGTGAAGGATGCTTCATTGAAGGCCAATCCTTCGCTGCATGGTGTTGTCATCGACACCGCTCTCTACAGCCGTTCCGTCAAGGACCGCAAGGCTCGTGCCGCAGAGCGTGCTCAGATGCCATTGTTGGAGCAAGAGTATCAGGATCGTCAGGACGCCCTGTTGAAGAAGTTGGTCGAGAAGTTGACCGTCATCCTGGAGGGCAAGACCTCGGCAGGTGTGAAGGACTTCATGGGTATCGATGTCATCAACAAGGGTCAGGCATTCACGCCCGAGGCTTTGCACAACATCGACTACCGCTGCGTCATGGTCAGCAAGTGGACCAACGACGATCATGCCAACACGATGGTCAAGAACACCATCATGAACTATCTGCACCTCTCGAAGGAGATTTCTGCCGAGTTGAGCCGTAAGAAGTTCGACCTCTCTATCGGTGATGACCTGCCTTCAGGTATCATCAAGCTGGCTAAGGTCTATATCGCCAAGAAGCGTAAGATCGGTGTCGGTGATAAGATGGCCGGTCGTCACGGTAACAAGGGTATCGTCTCCAAGGTGGTACGTGACGAGGATATGCCATTCACCGCAGATGGTCGTCCAGTTGACTTGGTATTGAACCCACTGGGTGTGCCTTCTCGTATGAACCTGGGTCAGATTTTCGAAGCTGTCCTTGGTTGGGCAGGTAAGGAACTTGGCGAGAAGTTCGCTACTCCTATCTTCGACGGTGCTACCCTCGATGACCTCAACGAGTGGACCTCGAAGGCTGGTCTGCCACGTTACGGCAAGACTCAGTTGTACGATGGTGGCACGGGCGAACCATTCGACCAGATGGCTACCGTGGGTGTCACTTACATGCTGAAGTTGGGCCACATGGTTGAAGACAAGATGCATGCCCGTTCTATCGGTCCATACTCATTGATTACACAGCAGCCTCTGGGCGGTAAGGCTCAGTTCGGTGGACAGCGTTTCGGTGAGATGGAAGTTTGGGCGCTCGAAGCGTTCGGCGCCGCCCATATCCTGCAAGAAGTCTTGACTGTCAAGTCCGATGACGTTGTAGGTCGTGCCAAGACTTACGAGGCTATCGTCAAGGGAGATAACATGCCAACTCCAGGCCTGCCGGAGTCGCTGAACGTGCTCTTGCACGAGCTCCGTGGTCTGGGTCTCAGCATCAAGTTTGAGTAAGTTAATGGTTAAATACAACTTTTAACTTTTAACTGTTAACTTTTAATTTCGAAAAGACTATGGCTTTTAGAAAAGACAACAACAATAAGAGATTCAGTTTCACCAAGATCAATATTGGTCTGGCTTCGCCTGAGGAAATCAAGGAGAATTCACATGGCGAAGTACTGAAGCCTGAGACCATCAACTACCGCACCTATAAGCCCGAGCGTGACGGCCTCTTCTGCGAGCGCATCTTCGGTCCTGTCAAGGACTATGAGTGCCATTGTGGCAAGTACAAGCGTATCCGTTACAAGGGTATCGTCTGCGACCGATGCGGCGTTGAAGTTACCGAGAAGAAAGTACGTCGTGAGCGTTGCGGTCACATCGAGTTGGTTGTGCCTGTTGCTCACATCTGGTACTTCCGTTCGTTGCCTAACAAGATCGGTAACTTGTTGGGCATGCCAACCAAGAAGCTTGACTCTGTCATCTATTACGAGCGTTATGTAGTCCTCCAGCCAGGTTGCCTGGAGAAGGAGGGCGTACAGAAGCTGGATACTTTGTCGGAAGACGAGTACATGGATTTGTGCGAGCGCATTCCAGAGAAGTATCGTAACTTGCCAGACGAGGATCCTAACAAGTTCGTCGCCATGATGGGTGCCGAGGCTGTGCTCCGACTCCTCCAGCAGGTTGACCTCGATACCTTGGCTTACGAGCTCCGTGCCCGTGCCAACGAGGACGGCAGTGTACAGCGCAAGCAGGAGGCTTTGAAGCGTTTGCAGGTAGTCGAGGCATTCCGTGCTGCTAAGGATCGCAATAAACCAGAGTGGATGATTATCAAGATTTTGCCAGTCATCCCACCCGAGTTGCGTCCATTGGTACCACTGGATGGCGGCCGTTTCGCCACCAGCGATGTCAACGACCTCTATCGTCGTGTCATCATCCGCAACAACCGCTTGAAGCGACTCATCGAGATCAAGGCTCCTGAGGTCATTCTCCGCAACGAGAAGCGTATGTTGCAGGAGGCTGTTGACTCTCTCTTCGACAACTCACGTAAGTCAAGTGCCGTCAAGAGTGAGGCCAATCGTCCATTGAAGTCCCTCTCTGACTCTTTGAAGGGTAAGCAGGGTCGCTTCCGTCAGAACTTGCTCGGTAAGCGTGTTGACTATTCTGCACGTTCCGTTATCGTCGTAGGTCCAGAACTCAAGATGAACGAGTGCGGTCTGCCTAAGCTCATGGCTGCCGAATTGTACAAGCCATTCATCATCCGCAAGCTCATCGAGCGTGGCATCGTCAAGACCGTCAAGTCGGCCAAGAAGATTGTCGATAAGCGCGAACCAGTCGTTTACGACATCCTCGAACTTGTGATGAAGGGTCACCCAGTATTGTTGAACCGTGCTCCTACACTTCACCGTCTGGGTATCCAGGCCTTCCAGCCACGAATGATTGAGGGTAAGGCTATTCAGTTGCACCCATTGGCATGTACGGCCTTCAACGCCGACTTCGATGGTGACCAGATGGCCGTCCACCTGCCACTCGGCAACGCCGCTATCTTGGAGGCTCAGATCTTGATGCTCGGTTCGCACAACATCTTGAACCCTGCCAATGGTGCACCTATCACCGTGCCTTCGCAGGACATGGTATTGGGTCTGTACTATATCACCAAGTTGCGTGACCACGATAAGGGTGAGGGTCTCACCTTCTATGGTCCAGAAGAGGCCATGATTGCTTACAACGAAGGTAAGTGTTCACTCCAGGCCAAGATTAAGTGCGTCGTCAACGACGTCGATGTCGAGAATGGCCGCAACCCAATCAAGCGTCTGGTCGAGACCTCAGTAGGTCGTCTTATCTTCAACGAGAAGGTGCCTGCCAAGGTTGGTTACGTCAACGAGGTTATCACCAAGAAGTCTCTGCGTAACGTCATTACCGACGTCATCAAGTGGTGTGGTATTCCACGTACCGCCGACTTCCTGGACGGTGTGAAGAACTTGGGTTACTACGAGTCCTTCCGTGCCGGTCTGTCGTTCAACTTGGGCGATGTGCTCGTTCCTGCTGAGAAGACCGAGATCATCAAGAAGGGTGACGACGAAGTCGAAGCCATCATGGATGATTACAACAATGGTTGGATTACCGACAAGGAGCGTTACAACAAGGTGGTCGATGTCTGGTCAGGCGTCAACAACCAGTTGACCAACGTCTTGATGAAGCAGTTCAAGGAGGCCGAGCAGGGCTTCAATGCCATCTACATGATGATGGACTCAGGCGCCCGTGGTTCTAAGGATCAGATTGCTCAGTTGTCCGGTATGCGTGGTTTGATGGCCAAGCCTCAGAAGGCAGGTGCCGAGGGTGCTCAGATTATCGAGAACCCAATTAAGGCAAACTTCAAGGAAGGTATGTCTGCCCTCGAATACTTCATCTCTACGCACGGTGCCCGTAAGGGTCTTGCCGATACCGCGTTGAAGACTGCCGATGCAGGTTACTTGACCCGTCGTTTGGTCGATGTCGCACATGATGTCATCATCCGCGAGGAGGATTGTGGTACGCTCCGTGGTCTGGTATGCACCGAACTCAAGAACAACGATGAGGTTGTCGCTTCTCTGAAGGAGCGCATCCTGGGTCGTGTCACTGTTCACGATATCATCCATCCACTCACAGGCGATTTGATCATCGCTGCTGGCGAGGAGATTACCGAGCGCATCGCCGATGCCATCGAGGATTCTCCAATCGAGCAAGTCGAGATTCGTTCCGTCCTCACTTGCGAGTCCAAGCATGGTGTCTGCGCCAAGTGCTATGGCCGCAACCTCTCTACCAACCGTATGGTTCAGAAGGGCGAGGCTGTCGGCGTCATCGCTGCTCAGTCAATCGGTGAGCCTGGTACACAGTTGACACTTCGAACCTTCCACGCCGGTGGTATTGCTTCGAATGCAGTGGCCGTTTCCAACTTGAAGGCTGGTTACGATGGTAACCTCGTCATCGAGGAACTCCGTACCATCGATGCTCCACAGGAGGATGGCTCTATCAACAAGGTAGTTGTCAGCCGTATGACCGAAATGCGTATCGAGGATGCCAACACCGGTATCGTCTTGCAGCAGGCCAACATCGGCTACGGTTCCGTGCTCTTCCTTGCTTCTGGTACTCAGGTCAAGAAGGGTGACATCATCGCCGAGTGGGACCCATTCAACGCCGTCATCGTTGCAGAGCAGCAGGGTATGGTTCAGTTCGAGAACGTCATCGAGGGCGATACCTATAAGGTAGAGGCCGACGACGCTACGGGCTTGGAGGATAAGATCGTCATCGAATCCAAGGACCGTACCAAGGCGCCAATGGTTCACATCGTTGACGAGGCTGGCGACACCTTGGCATCTTACACCTTGCCTATCGGTGCCCACATCATGGTCAACGACAAGGACATGATCAAGCCAGGTGCTATCATCGTTAAGATCAACCGTACATCAAGCAAGGCAGGTGATATTACCGGTGGTCTGCCACGAGTTACTGAGTTGTTCGAGGCACGTAACCCATCCAACCCAGCCGTTGTGGCTGAGATTGATGGCGAAGTTACCTTCGGCAAGATCAAGCGTGGTAACCGCGAGGTCATCATCACTGGCAAGTATGGTGACAAGCGTGCATACCTCATCCCATTGAACCGTCAGGTTCTTGTTCAGGAGCACGACTATGTCCGTGCCGGCAACCCATTGTCCGATGGTGCTATCACACCAAACGACATCCTGCGCATCCTTGGTCCTACAGCCGTACAGGAGTACATCGTCAACCAGGTACAGGACGTTTACCGTCTGCAGGGTGTAAAGATCAACGACAAGCACTTCGAGGTTATCGTCCGTCAGATGATGCGCAAGGTGACTGTCCTCAATCCAGGCGATACCCGCTTCCTCGAGTCGCAGCAGGTTGACAAGCTCGACTTCTTGGCCGAGAACGACCGCATCTGGGGTATGAAGTACATCCAGAAGGCTGGCGACAGCACCGAGTTGAAGCCAGGTATGTTGGTAACTGCCCGTCGTCTGCGTGACGAGAACTCTATGCTCCGTCGCAAGGACAAAAAGTTGGTCGATGCCCGTGATGCAGAACCAGCAACTTGCGAACAGATGTTGCAGGGTATCACCCGTGCCGCATTGGGTACCTCAAGTTTCATGTCGGCAGCTTCCTTCCAGGAGACTACCCGCGTGCTCAACGAGGCAGCCATCCTTGGCAAGACCGATTATCTGGAGGGCATGAAGGAGAACGTCATCTGCGGTCACCTCATCCCAGCAGGTACAGGTCAGCGCGACTTCGACAACTTGGTAGTAGGCAGCCGAGACGACTTCAACCGCGTCTTCACGGCTCCACGCAAGACCCTCGATTTCGATTAAGAGTTCCCCTCCACGCTCTTCATCATGACCGATGTCTTCACTTTCGGGTGCACGATTGATGCAAACTCCAATCGGCACACTAATGAGACAGGATCGTGGAGGTAAAAATAAAGTGGTCAGCATTCACAACCAACTGTGAATGTTGGCCACGTATTTTTTTACTTTAATTATTTTATGCTTCAAAACAAAACAAGTAAGACCAAGTGGAAGCGCTTCAGCGGCGCTTCGTATGCTGCCTTTCAGAGTTTGCACCGAGAGGTTCGGATTGGCGTCTTGAGTGTGGCTATGTTATCGTCAGTTAGCCTGAAGGCGAATGCGGTAACGACAGCCAATTCCCTGAGTAATCCAACAGCTACAGGCGAGGATGCTCTGGTGGACGACAGTCTGGTGGTCGGATTGGAGGATGTAGAGATCCTCGCAACGCGCGTGCCGCTCACGCAGATGCAGGCACCACGACAGGTAACCGTACTTCATGCTGTGGACATTGCCGCAGCGGCGGTACACAGTATTAACGACTTACTCGAATATGCCGCAGGGGTCGATGTCCGGCAACGTGGCGATTTGGGTGTACAGACCGACATTTCGGTACGGGGAGGCACGTTCGACCAGATGACGATCCTGTTGAACGGAATCAGTATCTCTTCTCCCCACACAGGGCATTTGTCTGCCGACTTCCCTATCTCCGTTCAGGACATTGAACGTATCGAAGTGGTGCAGGGTCCTGCTGCCCGAGTGTTTGGAACGAGTGCCTTTACGGGCGCAATCAACGTAGTGACCAGAACCTTGCCTGAGGACAGTGACCGACTGAGTGGTCAGGCGCACGTCTATGGTGGTTCTTATGGGTATGCAGGTGCCGATGCCTCTTTGAGTCACTACTCGGCCATAGGCCAGACAGGCAGTTATGGCGGAACAGGCACTTTGGGTTACAGCCGTAGCGACGGCGCCACACCCAACAGCAATTTTGAGTCCACCCGCGCCTTTTACAGAGGTCAGTACCGGCAAGGCGAGACGCAGGTGAACCTCCAGCTGGGTTACAGTTACAAGCCCTATGGCGCCAACACTTTCTATGGCGCCGCCAGCCGTGACCAGTGGGAAAGCAACGAGCGTTATATGGGTGCCCTGACAGCACAGTTCCGACTGGGGCGCTGGCATCTCTCTCCTGCTGTGTCTTGGAACCGTTGGTTCGACCATTATCAGTGGCACAAGGGCAAACCTGCCGGCGAGAACTACCATCAGGTAGATACCTGGACGGCGCATTTGAACAGTTGGATGGAGTCCCGTTTCGGTAAGACCTCCTTGGGTGCCGAGGTCCGTAGCGAAGGCATCTACAGCACCAAGTTGGGCAAGCCGATGGCTCAGGGCGATTATTTCGATGTGCGTGGACATGATGGTTTGAAGGATTCGACCCAATATACGCATCACGATGCCCGCACCAATCTCTCCCTCTATGTGGAGCACGATGTTCTTTTGCAGGATTGGACCCTTTCGTTGGGTATCTTGGCCAATATGAACGACCGTCTCGAAAATCATTGGGGTGTTTATCCAGGTATCGACCTCTCTTGGCGTCCCAACGAATACTGGAAGTGGTTCGCTTCGTGGAACATGGCATTACGCATGCCCACCTTCACCGACCTCTATTACAGTGGAGCCAACATCGAGGGCAACGACCACCTCAAACCTGAGCGCGCCAGCGATTTCACCTTGGGTGCCCGTTACCGGAAAACCGGTTGGAGGGCCGAAGCCAGTCTCTTCTACAGCCACAAGAGCAATATGATTGACTGGGTGACCTACAACGACTTGGGCGAGGGGCAGAGTTCCGGCATCTTCCACAGCGAGAACTTCGTGCTCGACAACGTCGGTCTGGAGTGTTCGGCCGACTTCCTGCCTCGCGAGGTCTGGAGTGCTTCGCCTCTCCGCAAAGTGGGAGTGCAGTATGCCTACATAGATGAACATGCGGCATACAGTCGTCCTATCCTTGTCTCCAAGTATGCCATGGAGTATCTTCGTCACAAGGTGGTCCTACAGGCCGACAGTCGTCTCTACCGCCTCCTCCAGCTGGGAGTTTCCTGGCGTTGGCAGGACCGATGCGGATCGGGCAATCACCCTTACGGGTTGTTGGACAGCCGCCTCTCATGGGAGGCTTCCCGATGGCAAGCCTATGTGGAGTGTTCCAATGTCTTGGACAAGGACTACTTCGACTATGGCTATATTCCTCAGCCGGGCAGAACCTTCCGGGCGGGAATGCGCGTCACATTTTAATCCACTGCCGGCCTCGTGCCGGCAGACTCTCTCGATTGTAATCAATCATATCAACAATACAATCAAAATTATTCTATTATGAGAAAGAGTGCACTTCTCTCTGCAGTCCTTTCTTTGGGATTGGTAGGAACACTTCTGGTAGGCTGCCAGAGTTACGAATACCAGACCGTCGAGAATGACCCGTTGAACGCCAAGATCTACACCTTGCCCAACGGACTGAAAGTTTACATGACTGTCAACAAGGAACAGCCCCGTATTCAAACTTACATCGCTGTCCGCACTGGTGGCAAGAACGATCCTGCCGAGACGACAGGTCTTGCCCACTATCTGGAGCACCTGATGTTCAAGGGAACCAGCCACTTCGGTACTCAGAACTTCGAGGCCGAGAAACCTCTTCTCGACAGCATCACCGACCTCTTCGAGTTGTATCGTTCCAAGACCGACCCCGAGGAGCGCAAAGCTATCTACCATCGCATCGACAGCATCAGTGGTGTCGCTGCCAAGTATGCCATTCCTAATGAGTATGACAAGATGATGGCTATGATTGGTGCATCGGGTACCAATGCCTATACCTCGGAGGACGTTACTTGCTACACCGAGGATATCCCAAGCAACCAGATCGAGAACTGGGCCAAGATTCAGGGTGAGCGTTTCAAGGACCCTGTCTTCCGTCTGTTCCATACCGAGTTGGAGGCTGTCTATGAAGAGAAGAACATTGCCTTGACCCGTGACATCCGCAAGGAGTTTGAGGTCATCAACGAGGTACTCGCGCCCAATCACCCTTACGGCAAGCAGACCGTCATCGGCACCCAGGAGCACCTGAAGAATCCTTCGCTCATCAATATCCGCAACTACTTCAATACCTGGTATGTGCCTAACAATGTGGCCATCTGTCTCTCTGGCGACTTCGAGCCCGACCAGATGGTACGTGTCATCACCAAGTACTTCGGCGACTGGCAGCCACGCGAGTTGCCTTCCACCGACTATCCTGCCATCGAGCCTCTCCAGGCACCTGTCACCCGCGAGGTGTGGGGTCAAGAGGCCGAGAACGTCATCCTGGCATGGACCTTCCCGGGTGCTGCCGATCCTATGTCCGACCAAGTCGATTTCCTCTCCAGCGTCCTCTACAACGGCAAGGCTGGTCTCTTCGACCTCGATCTCAACCAGGGCATGAAGGTACTCACCGCCCAGGCGTTTGTCGACCGCAAGACCGATGCCACTACACTTATGTTGTATGGTCGTCCATTGCCTGGTCAGAGTCTGGAGGAGGTACGTCAGTTGCTCCTTGAGGAGGTGCAGAAAATCATCACGGCCAAGTTCGACGGTGACCTCGTTTCCAGTGTCCTCACCGACTATAAGCTTTCTCTCCAGAAGCAGTTGGAGAACAATAGCGACCGCGCCAACATGTTCGTCGAGAGCTTCGTCAATGGTCAACCATGGGAGGAGGCTGTCCGCGTCATTGACCGTTATGCCCACAACACCAAGATGTCTTTGGCCTACTTTGCCAAGAAGTACCTCACCGAGCAGAGCTGTGTGACTGTCTATAAGCGTCAGGGCGAAGACCCAGACCGTCAGATCATCGACAAGCCTGCCATCACCCCCATCGAGGCTAACCGCGACACCATCAGCGCTTTTGCCAAGGAGATTCAGGAGGGTTACGTCAATGCCATCGACCCTGTCTTTGTCGATTACAACTTCGACATCCAGAAGGAGCAGTTGAAGCACAACCAGCAGTTGCTCTACAAGCAGAATGTCACCAACCAGCTCTTCGAGTTGGAGTATGTCTTCGAGATGGGTCGTTTCGCCGACAAGTACCTTCCTTTCGTAGGTAGTTATACCGACTATCTCGGCACCAGCACCATGACGGCCGAGGGTGTCCAGAAGGCGTTCTACCGACTGGGCTGTGACCTCAGCATCCAGGTCAGCAACCGTCGTCTCTATGTCCATGTCAAGGGTCTCGACGAGAACCTCGATGCCGCTGTCAAGTTGACCGAACAGGTGCTCAACGATGCTCAGCCTGACGAGGAGGTTTACGAGAATTTCCTCTCTTCCATCAGCCAGAGCCGTAAGGTTGCCAAGACCGACCAGCGTCGCATCGCCCGTGCCCTGGCCACCTATGCCACCTATGGTCCTGAGTATGTCAAGGAGACCACGGTGACCGACAAGGAGCTCAAGGCCATGAAGGGTAGCGATCTCACCAACCGTCTGCACAACCTCGCCAACCTCGAACACCGTGTGCTTTACTATGGCCCACGCAAGCTCGAAGAGGTTGTTGACATCCTCAATACTTCGCGCACCGTAGCCGAGAATCTGCAGAAGCCTGCTGCCGGTAAGCTCTACTTCAACCTCGAACCAAAGGAGACCATCACTTACTTTGCTCCATTCGAGGCCAACAACAGCATCTTGCGCCAATCCACCACCCTCGGCAAGACCTACGATGCTAGCATGAGCCCTGAGGTTGCTCTCTACAACGAGTACTTCGGCGGTTCCATGAACAGCATCGTCTTCCAGGAGATGCGTGAGACCCGTGCTTTGGCCTACAGCGCCTATGCTGACCTCGTTACTCCTTATTATAAGAATCAAGATCAGTACAGCTTCATTGCACAGATCACCACGCAGACCGACAAGTTGAAGGATGCCTACACCCACTTCGGTGAGATCATCAACGATATGCCTCAGTCCGAGAATGCATTGAACAATGCCCGCACCGCTCTCATCAACCGTTTGCGCACAGAGCGCACCATCGGTGTCGATGTCCTCTGGAACTACATCAACGCCCTCGACCTCGGTCTGGACGAAGATCCAAACAAGGATGTCTTCGACAAGGTGCAGAACCTCACCCTCAAGGACATCGTTGCTTTCCAGCAGAAGTACATCAAGAACCGCAACTACTTCAACACCTTGGTAGCAGACCCATCGCTGGTTGACCTCTCCACCTTCAAGGAGGCAGGCAAGGTCCAGAAGGTCTCTGTCGATGAAGCCTTCGGCTATTGATACTCCGTCGTTTACGACTTTCTTTATATTGGCCGCACATCTCTCCGGGGGTGTGCGGTCATTTCTTTCATTATGTCAAAGACCATATTCGTTAAACGTTAACCCTTAAACATTAAACGAAAACGAAAAATAGACTGTTAACCGATAAACCTTAACCGATAAACTTTAACCGTTAACCGAACAACGATGCCGCAAAGATACACCCTATAGCCATTCCCTCCAAACTTTTGACTGCTATACTTTTTGCTATACTTTGCTATGGTACTGTGAAAATCAATCACTTACGATATATTGTAACCACGGAAATCACGGAAGACACGGAAACAACCTCGTTACTCTTGAAAACTATCCCAAGCAATCAAAACATATTATAGTCTTCATTTCTATTCTCTTACGCACTCTTCGCGCGGGGCAAATCCTCCCCCTAAGCAGGTCCTCGCAGCAAATTAGGAGGGTTGATAACCCTCCGCGAGAAGACGAGGCTTTAGCTGAGGGAGGAACGAGGGGGTCCATTTATTCCCTGCTATAGTAATTGCTATAGCATATTGAGCAACAAATGGTTACCTCATTTTGATGCCCTCTTTCCGTACAATAAGCGCGTTGCTTTGAGTTCTGGCTTTCAATCTCACAAATATTGGTGTCAATTTTGTGATTTTTAGTCTCAATTGAACTAAAAAGCAAATAAAATGACCTTTATTTCTCATATTTTTGTTAATTCTTGCACATTTTATAGGAGAAATTAGTATTTTTGCTGCATAAAAATATCGTACAATGGCAAATAACGACCTCAATAGATTGAAAGTGGTGCTTGTTGAACAGCATAAAACAGCAAAATGGTTAGCAGAGCAAATGGGAAAAGACCCAGCAACCATCAGCAAGTGGTGTACTAACAAAGCACAGCCTTCTTTAGAGACTATCAAAAAGATTGCTGAAATACTTCAGGTCAAAATGAGCGACCTGGTAAGTAACGAACAACCTTGAAATTGAATCAAATGACTGAAAAGATAAATATTCGCAAACTCGAGGCGGACCTTTGGGTGTCGGCCGACTTGCTCCGTGCAGGTAGTAAACTCACATCAAGTCAATATTCTATGCCTGTATTTAATGAATGCGATAACCTAAACACGAAGTAAGTTATGGCAAACGAGGTCGCAATCATCGAATCAAGAGCCACACGACTGGCTGAAAAGATAGAGGTATTAGTGACGGAAGCGCGTCAGAAGGTAGCTTCTGTTGTTAATACTGCTCAGGTATATACTTATTACGAGGTTGGTCGCTATATCATCGAAGATGAACAAGGAGGTAATTATCGCGCAGAATATGGCAAGGGCGTATTGAAACGTGTTTCTGCACGACTTACTGAACGATTAGGCAAAGGATGGTCGGAAGAGAATCTGCGCCTGATGAGAAAGTTTTATTCCCTATATTCCCATGTTCAATCACCGATTAACAAAATCCAAACCAGTGGTTTGGAAATTCAATCTAATAAAATCCCAACCAGCGGTTTGGAATTCTCTAAATTAACTGATAATGATAATCCGTGTCCACTAAATCAAAGGTTTACTTTGCCATGGTCACACTATTTGATCCTGACCCATGTCAAGGACTCTGACGCACGTAGTTTCTATGAGATAGAAGCATTCAAACAGCAATGGAGCAAACGCCAACTGCAACGTCAGATAGGCAGTGGTCTCTATGAACGTTTGGCGCTTAGTCGTGATAAAGACGAAGTGATGCGTCTGGCCGAGGAAGGACAGGTGTTAGAGAAACCCTCGGACATTATCAAAGACCCCTTGGTTTTGGAATTCATTGGTTTGAAACCGGATGCATCCTATAGCGAGAGTGATCTTGAAGGTGCCATTATCAGTCGCCTACAGGATTTTCTGCTCGAAATGGGCAAGGGATTCCTTTTTGAGGCGCGGCAGAAGCGGTTCACCTTTGAGGAACGACATTTCTATGTTGACCTTGTGCTCTATAACCGACTGCTTCAATGCTACGTCCTTGTTGACTTGAAGATGGACGACCTCACCCATCAGGATCTCGGCCAGATGCAGATGTATGTCAACTACTATGACCGCTATGTAAAAATGGATTTTGAGAAACCAACTATCGGCATTCTCCTCTGCGAGCGCAAGAATGATGCTCTCGTTGAACTCACGTTACCAAAAGACGCCAATATCTATGCCCAGCAATATGCACTTTGTTTGCCGGACAAAGCCCTACTACAGCAGAAACTGCGTGAATGGATTGAGGAATATAAAGAAAAGGAGGAAGAGGTATGAGTAAAATGACAGATAAGTTTAATAAGGCTGACGAGAACAACCGTTTGCTGTCAGCATACAGACCTTTACCGCCCGAAACACTAAAATCGTTAAGAGAGTACTACCGCGTAGGGCTCACTTATACGAGTAATGCCCTTGAAGGCAATAGCCTGACAGAGTCAGAAACCAAAGTAGTCATTGAGGACGGATTGACGATTGAGGGTAAGCCCCTGCGCGACCATTACGAGGCAGTAGGTCATGCCAAGGCCTACGACTATATCTACCAGATTACCGAAAAGGAAGGTCTTGAAGAAGAGGACATTCTGGCTTTTCATCGCCTGTTCTATCAGCAGATAGATGCCGAAAAGGCAGGAAAATATCGTGACGTAAAGGTTTATATCAGCGGCAGCCGTTATGCGGTATCGGCAGTATCTAAGATTCCTGCTGAGATGCAGAAACTTGTTAAATGGTACAATGACAACGAGAAGAAGTTGCACCCAATAGAGTTGGCGGCTACGTTGCATCAGCGTTTTGTCTTCATTCATCCCTTTGTGGATGGCAACGGGCGTGTGGCGCGTCTGCTGATGAATCTCGCTTTGTTGCGCAACGGCTTTACCATTGCCATTATTCCTGCTGTTCTACGTCATGAATACATCTATTCGTTAGAGGCAGCCCATACTCGTCCAGAGGTCTTTGTTGACTTTATTGCCGACCGTGAGATAGCCACCCAACTTGACCTGCTCAGGCTGATGCGGGAAGACGATGATACTGTAAATGATACTGTAAATGATACTGTAAAAGCAGTTGCGCCCCAGCTTTCAAAGACCGAACAGACCGTCTTGAATGCGATAAGTACATACCCCAATTATTCTTACGAGAAGCTTGCCACATACAGCCAGCTTTCTCGTCCTACTATCGCCCGTACCATCAAAGCCCTCCAAAGCCGCGAGTTCATCCGTCGCATAGGCTCTGATAAAACTGGCCATTGGGAAGTTATCGGAAAGGAGAATGAGGTATGAGTGAGTGGAAGAAAGTGAAGTTGGGAGAGATAGCTTCTGCTATACAGACAGGTCCATTTGGCTCCCAATTACATCAGTCTGATTATTCCGATGTAGGAACGCCTGTTGTTATGCCAAAAGATATTGTTTGTGGCAAAATTGACGTTTCCGCAATAGCACGTGTTGAGAGACATCACGTAGAAATCTTCGCCAAAGGCAAGAAACTTGAAGAGGCCCTGTTCTCCCTTCTTTCAAAAATGGGCAAAAATAGAGAGAGGGAACCAAAGTTCCCTCCCCTTGACAGAATGTTAATTTGTTTGGCCAATTAAGGTGTATTGATAATTAATGTCAAAATGGTAATGATATATATTATTTTGATTTACAGAGCGTTTTCTCTTTGGAATCTCTCTATGGCACTCTGTATAGTGGGAGCCATATCATAATATTTGTATTCCGCCAACCTGCCACCAAAGATGATGTCCGAGTCCTGTTCTGCCAACTGCTTGTATTTCAAGAATCGTCTATTGTTCTCTTCGTCATTGATAGGGTAGTAGGCCTTCATGCCATGAGTCCATTCAACCGGGTATTCACGGGTAATGACTGTGCGCTGATTATCATAGACCTTGTCGCCAAAGTCCGTAAAATGCTTGTGCTCGATAATGCGCGTGTAGGGAACATCATGGTCGCAGTAGTTCATGATGGCTACTCCTTGGTGATTGGCGCATTCTTTTACCTCCGTTTCAAAACGTAGAGAACGATACTGCAACGACCCGAAACAGCCGTCATAATAATCGTCAATCTGTCCAGTAAATACCAGTTTGTTTGCAAAATCTCTCCAGTTATATCGGTTGGGCAAACCTTCATTTCGAGACAAGAAATCTACGCCGCACTTACACTCTACCCCTTCAAGCATCTTGTCTATCATCGTGTTGTACCCTTCCGTAGGTATTCCTTGATACAGGTCATTGAAGTAGTTGTTGTCAAACGTATATCGGACTGGCAATCGTTTGATGATAAAGGCAGGCAAGTTGGCACATTTCCGACCCCATTGTTTTTCGGTATAGCCTTTTATCAGTTTTTCATATACATCTGTACCTACCAATAGTTTAGCCTGTTCCTCCAGATTTCTTGGGGCAGTTACATGCTCTTTCAGCATCCGATTCTTCACCTCGTTGCGCTGCTCCTCAATGAGGTTCAATGCCTCTTCGGGAGACTTTATTCCCCACATCTGGTAGAAAGTGTTCATGTTGAATGGCAGGTTATATAGCTTTCCCTGACTATTGGCCACTGTCATAAGGGTAAAGCGGTTGAAATGAACCAGTTGATTGGCAAACCGCCAAATTTCTTCATTGGAAGTGTGAAAGATATGTGGTCCATATACATGAACGTCTATTCCCTCCCTCTTTTCCTGATATACATTGCCGCCTGGGTGTTTTCGCCGTTCCAGTACCAGACATCGTTTTCCCACTTGGTGGGCGAGGTACGCAAATGTGGCTCCGTAGAGACCGGACCCTACTATGATATAGTCGAATTTTTTCATTGTTCTAAATCAATCATTTTTTTTAGAGGTTGAGCTACTAAATCGATTATGTTTCTGTCTTTTACAATGATAGATAGTGTCCCTGTCAGATACCACTCATCAGGCAAGACTTTGTTGATATCGGTTTTCAGTCCTTCTGGAAAATCCACATTAACTAAGTACATGTCATTGGAATATGGCAGTTTATTTACTTTCGAAATGACTGCCTGTACATTGCCATAATCCACCTCATTGTATTTGTATAAGGAAATAATGCAAGGACAGTCGTTTTTGATTCTGGCTACATCTGCGGCGGAAACCAAAGCACGACCTTCATACCCTGTTATCACTTTCGGAGTGATATTAAACAAAATGGATTTTTCAACAACCGTTTGGTTGCGTGACTGCATAGCCATATAGTTAACTACTCCGTCAGCAGGACTCTTCAGCAGATAATTTGTTCCTGACAGTGATTCCATGAACAATACTGGGTCATCTTTTTTCACTGTATCTCCGTCTGCTACCATGATTTCCTGTATCCTACCAGCGACAGGAGCATAGGCATCCACAGGAGGGGTGGTACAAGTTATTTGAATGGGCGTTTTAATCACGTCTGGACATTTCACAAAGAGGCAGGCGCATATTATGCCAGCGAAGACCAATAGGACGGAAACGGCATATCCTATCTTTAGTGAGGAGGAATTACGTCCTATGATGTCGTTGGTGTCTTGATTGTAAAACTCAATTCTCTTTTCTGTTATTTTATTCTCTTCCATATTATTCTTCGATGTTTAATTGGTCTTTAACTAAATTATAATAGTATCCCTTCAATGCAATCAGTTGTTGGTGGGTACCTTGCTCCACTATTTTCCCTTTATCCAATACGACTATGTTATCGGCATCTTTGACTGTACTCATACGGTGCGCTGCCACAATGACAGTTTTTGATTTGCAGAACTCTCGCAGATTATCCATAATCAAATGCTCGTTATTCGAGTCCAAGGCATTGGTGGCTTCATCCAGAATCAGATAATCTGGATTCTTATACATGGCTCTGGCCAGCAGCACTCGTTGCTTTTGACCTTGACTGAGACCGATACCTTCATTACCCAATTGGGTGGAGAAGTTTAATGGCTGTGAATAGACATAGTCCAATAGGTTGACCTTTTTTATTACATCTAATAGTTTATCTTTGTCAATCTCTTCTTCATGACATACTGCCACGTTTTGGGCTATAGTGTCCGAAAAGATATAACCATCTTGCATCACCGCCCCGACGTATCTGCGCCAAAGTTTGGGTTGAATGGATTGAATGTCCATATCTCCTACTGTGAGTCGCCCTTTCAAGGGCTTATAGAATCCCAGTATCATTTTCAACAAAGTGGTCTTGCCACTACCACTGGCTCCGACAATAGCCGTAACAGAGTTGACAGGAATGTGGAGCGAGACATCGTCCAGAGCATAGTTGCGAGATGAACCATCATAACTGAATGAAACATGTTGGAAGTCAATGTCCCTTTTTACGGGTAGTTGCGACAGTTTTTTGTCATAATTAGACATCTCATCTTCTTGCGAATTGACATCATTTAGACGGTCCAGACTGATTTTTGCATCTTGATAGTTTGCGATGAAACCTACAAAATAGGAGATTGGTCCTGCTACTTGACCAATGATGAACGAAAGAGACATCATCATGCCCAAAGTCATGCTTCCATCCACTACCAGCTTGGCGGTGATATAGGAAATCAGAATGTTGGTGGCAGTGGAAATGAGCATGGAGCCTGACGATTGTATTTGCCCGATACGTAGTCCGAGAATACTGATTTTGTATATTTCGGCCTGAATATGTTTCCATTCCCAGAGTTTCAGGTGCTCTATGTTGTTCATCTTGATTTCGGGCATTCCTTCAATAAACTGCACCATGTTGTTCTGCATCTTGGCCGATTGTTGAAACATCTTGTTGTCTATCTTTCTTCTGTATTTCAGGAATGCCAGAATCCATAGTATGTGAATGACGTTGCCTGTCAGGAAGATGGTTAGAATCTTCCAATTGTATATGGCCAATATGATGGTAAACACCACAAACGTAGAGATGGCAAAGACACCACCCACCAGATAGTTCATCAAGAAGCCCTTGATACGTCCATGGTCACCGATGCGCTGCAAGATGTCACCCATGGTCTTTATTTCGAAGAAACGCATGGGCATTCGGGTTAGTTTGTCCAAATAACTTTCTACCAAGCTGAGGTCTATCAAGGTGTGCATGTGCAGACTTATCCAACTCTGCATGAATTGGATGATGGTCTGCGAGACCGCAATGACCAATTGTATCACCATGATGAGCAGAATGAAGTGCAGGTCTCTGTTCTTGATGCCTATATCTACTGTCGATTGTGACAGGAATGGCAGACAGTAGTTCATTGCCATGATGATTAACGAACCAATCAGCAGATAGAGATAAGTTCGTTTGTGGGGGAGGAGGAATTTCAGGAAGTAGGATATACTTTTCGCTTTGCTTTCTTCCTTTTCGTCCTCCATGTCGTTGAAGTTCTCTCCTGGCTCTATCTGCATGGCAATGCCGATATCCTCTCCGTCCACCTTTCCAGAGAGCCAATATTTCTTCATCTCTTTTACCGAGTACGAAATCTTGCCTTGTCCTGGATCCATGATGTGAAAGGTCCAGTTGCCTTTCTTCCCTTTCGCGTCATAGCATACCACAAAGTGATTGTGGTTCCAAAACAGGATGCAAGGCAATGGCATGGACTCGGCCAATTGCGCCAAGGTAATTTTGGCACTGAGTGTCCGCATTCTTATGGAGGCTGCCGCATCAGCCAGATTGAGCATGGTTACCCCCTCTCTGGTGATGTAGCAGCGGTCGCGCAACGTCTGCATGGAGAATGTCTTGCCATAATATTTGGCAATGGCACGCAGACAGGTCGGCCCACAGTCTTTAGAGTCGGGCTGATAGTAGGTTTCAATGGTTCGCATGTCTGTTGCTTATTCTTTAGTGTATGTGTCCGTGATGCTGTCTCCCTTTGTCGAGTCTCATAATAAAGTGTAGCATTAAATAACGATGGAGGTTGTTGTAGAAGACACTTGTACTTCCTTGCCCATTGACATAATGATAAACATTTTTTCGTTGATTGAGTAAATCATATCCTTCAATGGTTAGTGTAAAACGCTCACTGATATTTTTGGATAATTCTATATTAAAAATATATTCTTGATTATTCAAATTTGAAACATTGTATCCTGATCGAGAAACTGTTAAGAGGTCAGAATGCAATCGATAGTTCTTTGGGAGTTCAATATTGATTTCACTTTGTATTCCATAATTGTATAATTCTAATGTTTTGAAATCTTTTCTCGTACTTAGAGATTTTGAATAAGTAACATAAGTGTTCCCACTAATTCGTATTTTAGTGTTTTCACTTATCCAGTTAAGTATTATTTTTTCAGTTATACTTCGATTTTTAACAATGCTCTTATTATTGTTCGTTTCGCTATTAGTTCTAATGTAATCAACATTATTATTCCAATTCAATGCTAATTCATTGTTTATTGAATAATGCCTGTTAGATTTAACATAAAGACTATTGGCAATATTTAAGTTAAGTTGCCAGTTGCCGTTAACATTGTATGGTGTAATAATAGTTGTTCCAGATTCCTCGTCAATTATTAATGAGTTTGCAATTTTATTGTTTTGCTTTGTGTAATTGAAATTCATTCGCTGTATGTATCCTTTGCTACTTTGCCAAAAGAATTGTCCAAACCCATTATGTGAATGAACATTTTTAAGATTTGGATTTCCGTTAGAGACAATCAATGGATTAGCATCATTCTTATAATTAACAAGATTATATAGGGAGGGCAAAGTGACACTATATTTATATTGTAGTGAATACGTAATATAGCTATGTTTATGAGTTTGAGTAGTATGATAATAGCTAATGATAATATTCGGATATAATTTATTTACGTTAATTATTGTATCATTAACTAATTGATTAAAAGATAATTTTCTGGAATCGAGATACATCGGTATACCAATGGAAAATTCTGTTTTCTTCGGCCATTGTTCCTTTAAATATTGGTATTTTAGTTCGTATTTATGAATGTAATTATTTTGAGTATATGAATAGCTGTTATTAGAATCTAACAGATCTAATAATAACTCTTGAGAAGGAAGAATGCCAATTGGGGATTGGCTGATTGAGTTCCACCCAGCTAATTTATGTAATGAGTAGAGAGATTTGTTATTTGTTAAATTTGAGTAATCATACTCATACTCAAAGTAGATGGAGTTATAATCTATAAAGTTATAGAGATATGTAATTTTAATATTATTTTGCCAATCTTTTGTCTTGTTTTTATCATATTGATTTATCCAAGAATTAGAATTGTTCAAAATATAATTCACGTTTCTTTGATTATATATGTTTGACAGAATTGAATGGTAGTTATATTTCCCATTAAGATATAATTTGTCATTAGTGTGTGGAATTCGGAATTCTTTTCGAACTTCGAAACCATATTGATAGGCACTAGCATTGTTTTTTTGATTTAAACTAGCTTTGTTTATTCCATATAGCTTTAGAGCTTGGGTAAGTTCTTGTGATTTCAAACTATCTTCCCAAGAATCACCCCACAAATTATCTATATCGTTATTAGTTGAAACATTATAACCATGGATAGTACCATGTCGTTTTTCACATGAAAAATATGGAGTTAAAGTGAAATCATACATGGTGTTTCCCAGTAGATAGAAAGAATGATTAGATTGTATGGATAAAGAATATAAATTCGTTTCTCCACTAGATCTAGAAAAAATTTTATTTTGATTCACGAAATATTTATTCGCTATTTTTTCTGATGAGAATTTATCTTTATAAGTGGCAATTGTAGTACCATTCAAGGAGTAGCTTCCCTTGAAATGGTCTTTGTTATAAGCTATGCCTAAGTTGACGTAATTGTTGTCACCATTACCATTGGTTAAATTTCTAGATTGTCCGTCAAGTGTTAACATTTCATCTTTATTAATATTGTTGGCAATTGCATAAGTAGATAATCTGGAGAATGAACTATATTTCATTCCAAATAACTTTGCATAATATCGAGAATTGGAACCATAAGCTAAATCGACGTTTCCAATAGTTGCGGATTGATACTCTTTTTTAAGCTTTAAATCCATTACATAGCCTTCAAATTCTCTTTCTCTTTTTATTAATGAAGTGCTATCTTTGGATTTTTCATATATTTTTACATTTTTTACCGTGTAGGCTGGTAAATTACTAAGTAAGGTTTTTCTATCTGAATTGAAAAAGTCTTTTCCATTCAGTAATAAAGCGTCAATTCTTCTTCCATTAATATCTATTTCTCCATTTGGATGAACAAAGATACCTGGCATTTTCATAAGAATATCATTAAGGACAAATCCTTTTTGGGTTAAAAACATATTTGCATTATAGACAAGAGTGTCCTCGTTGAAGTAGAATTTTACCTGCGTAGCATTTACTTCAACGTCGTTTAATATATTTTCCATTTTCTTTTTCATCGGAATTCTTCCTAAATCGATTGCTGTTTCTCTTTTGTGAAAAATGATAGAAATGGGATAATATAATGTGTTATAATGCTTGTTTTCAACAATTAATATGTAATTCCCGTCTTTTTTTATTGGAATACGGAATGGAGTTTGAAGACTATTGCCATTTCTTATGCGAGTGGTAAAACATGCAGAAATAACAGAACTATCCGCATATGATAAGTAGACGGTCGTTGTGTCTATAACAGGTGCTGATGTCACAAAATCTACAATGGTTCCAAAGATGTAATGATTATTGTTATTGCTGTTTTTCGATTGAATTATTATTGTATTATATATGAATATTAAACAAATAAGTATTCGTTTAATATTGTTTGATATTAGTTGGGCGAATGAATCTATATTTTTCATTGAGATATAAAACATTTAATGTTATCATACATGAAGACAGAATACTATCTAGTGTCGCTTCTTAATGATTTGTATTTAATCGCAGTTTGCAGTCGGCCGAAAAGATATAGTTACACAAGATTTTGTTTTATGCGAGACTTTATTATTCGAGTTCTTTAAGAAGCGACACTAGTTGTTATAATTTACATGAAGAAATGGAATCTTCTGACTGAATTTTAAGATAGAGAGAATTCAATCATATAATCTTATCGTCTTTCTTCATTTTACATAAAATAATAGAATTATAAATAAGTCCAATTGATAAAATAATAGGACCAATTATATAGTTTTTGGAAAGGTGATTTGATGAGTATAAATATTGATAGATTGATACGTAATCAACTAATAATGTACATACTAAAAGAATTATCCAGTTAATAACGTAGAATTGTTTCTTATTAAAAGGAATCCAATTGAAATTATAAAACAGTACTATAATTAAATACGTTGTTAAAAGAGTAACTGCTATTGTAATGATAGGAGATATATTGCTCTTTGAAAATAACAAGTAGTATAAGGCAAAACAATCTATAATGAATAGAATTGTGTTTAGAATATGGGTAATCGTTTTCATATTTACTAGGGAATTTGTTAAAGTGCCCACTCTAGGAAGATGTTGTTTTTTGAAGATGTTAAATCAATCGCATGATTAATAATTGAATCCAGTTCCTCAATAGATACACTTTCTTAAGTGAACTCTTTGTTAATGTTTTGTAATAATCTATACTAAGCGTTTGAAAACTTGAAATAAAAGTATGAGGGTGAATTACATATGATTGTTAATAATCATATCAATCTTATATAATTCACCCTTTTTTGTTTATTATTTATGTAATTATATTATGAATTGTTGGTAAATAACAATTCAAGCAATAGAAGTTAATCATGTCCCACTACAACATAGTATTCGTTGCCTTTATCGTCTGTTCTAGCCTCAAATCTGGCAGTATGTGTAATTTCTACTGTTTCGTAAGTTGTCATCATTCTGTCAATACCATCAAGGCAAGTTGCAACTCCGCCAGCAGCAACTACATAACCTGGAACTGATGCTAATCCAGATGAGCCCGCTGCCATGGCAGCACCCGAACCAATTAACGACAAACCGCCCACAATTTCACCGAACCCACCTACATAATCCATTGTATCTGGTGTAATTTCATAAATAATGGTTTCTTTGTGGCTATGGTTTCCATTCCAACTGCAATAGCAATATCCGTATCGTCCTACTTCAGTTCTTGTAGAACCTGCAACTATTGCATCTTGCTCATCGCAGGTAAGCAATTGCGCTGTACTTAAGTTTAATTGTCTTATTGTTTTCATAGACTTTAATTATTTATAAATTTATCTGCTATAGGTTTTCAACAAGTCGCGAGTTTGTTGTTAGAGTCAGATAGCAGATCACTGCTCTAATATGATGATTCATCAAATCTTATTCAAATAGGAACTCGTTGTATTAGGTTGATGCCCAAAGCAGATAGCCCTTGGAGGGATAACTGTTTGGTGGACATATTGAGATTAATGGCATCTATGTATGCTTGAATATCTAATACCGAAGGCATTTCCATATCTTTTGTTAATTTCTCATATACGATAGATTGCCAACTCGAAAATACATTCAGCGGATCGATTTTTACTTTAGGTGTGGTAACTTCAATCAAATCGAACTTTTGTAACTTGTTTATAAGAAGAATGTCGATTGGCTCATAGAGTCCATTCTCAATAGCTGTATTGTATTTTTCGTTCAAACGCTTCAATAGATTCTTGAATTGTGGTTCATATTGCTTATTTGATTGGCAATGCATTAAGAAATACATAACAGAGTTGAGGAACCCCGTATTCAGTTTCCCTTTATAGTCATCAGACATCAAAAAATGAATGAGAATGAAAGTATCTGCTACTGCTGTTGCGTTTTTGAGGTCAAGACAATAGAGACCTTTGGATAATACAGGAATGTCGCTTTGAGTATCAATTAAAATGTCCGCATTGGTATATCTTTGAGAGGCAATAAGTTCATAGTCATTCAATGCGTTCTCATTCGCTTTTACTAATTGATGTTTGATTAAATATTTTATAGCCCAACCTACACCATAGAGCCCATCAAAGAAAGTGCGTCGCATTTTCTTCATGTGGTCTTCAATAACGAAATCAAAGATGGACTCTGCACTATCTTCAAATTGCGATATGCCTGTAAAACGGGCATAATGATACATAAAAAGCATGACGCCAATATGCCCATAAATCAATCCAGTTTTTTCGATGCGTTGGACGTTGATAGTCAATATATTGCCTATCTGGCGGATAAGTGGAGTGTAGATGTCGTTACTTGTTGTTTGCATTTTTCTTTCTGTTAATGGTTTTACGGAAGAAATCAATGAGTTCGGGCACATGAGAATCAAAACAGAATTCCTGGCGGTGCTGCATGGCGTTTCGCTGCAATTTCTTGAGCTGACGTCTATTTTGCAATTGCTTAGCCAAGTCATTGATGTCTTTATAGAAAATGCCGCAATCTATACTTTTGAGGCAAGACTGCATAGCAACGATATGCTGACTGTTGTCTTTTTGGATACACGGAAGTCCTGCTGCCATCATAGTCGAGATACGAGCTGGTAAATTGAGGTCATTCCACGATGCTTTATCTAAGTTCCCATAGTTGGCACTTTCAAAGACGTGCAACCAGCCGGCATCATACTTTGAAAATTCATGAGTCCAGTCTGTAGGACTGCAATGCTTGTGATCATGAAAATGATTTGGAGCTTTTCGTCTCGCTTCTTCTGTGAATTTGATAATGGCTTCTTCATAACTTTCGTTGTACCAATGCAGGTGAATATGATTGTCTGCCATCGTCTTAATATCTTTGATTGTAAGACCAACCATACGACCAGATACGACTGTATGAATTTCACCATCTTGTTCGGATAGCTTTGGGCTGAAATCATTAGTGAAATAGTCCTGCTTCGGGTAATCTCCATCTAAAATTATACTATTGGGGGGGTCTGGTATATAGCGAAGCATCCATTTTTTGTATTCTTCGTTTAAGAAAATTATGCCATCTGCCTTAGTATAAAGATGTATCAATTGTTGCCAATATTCATGTTCAAAGCAAAGGAAAGGTCCCTCTTTGAAATGCCACACGAAAGGGATTCCCAAGTTTTTGCTTAATACTTCGTAAGCAATGGGAACGGCACAAAAATTTGTAAGGGCATAGATGATGTCTGGTTGTACGCGTTTCACCTCCTCTTCCCAATGCTCATAGTCAATGTCTTTGACATGTCCGAATGGAAGATGTCCTACATTTGAAAAACTAAATGTAGGAGATTGGGTCCAAAGTCCATAGAGTTGATGCCCTGCTTCTTCTAATGCAACTATGCGTTCCTGATTGTAGGAGAGTTCCCCGACCAGCAGAATCTTCAAACCATTTTTTGCCTTAGTATAGGTTTGTCGAAATGCTTCAAACTGTTTTTCTTCATCTAAAAAACGATGTTCGGATACTTTAATTTTTAGAGGTGCAAGAATGTGGTAATATTGTCTAAATCGATTAACGTTTCCACTATAAGTTTCACTGAGAATCTTATATCTTTGATAGCTGTGAATCACCCATTGGCATGTTTCTGTGAGACAGTTGATGAACAACCCTAACTTGACCAATTGATTAAAGAACGAAAGATAGAGGTCTATTGATTCCCATTCTTTGCGTTCCACCCAACGATTGCCAGTCTTGGCATGCGCGGTTTGTACTAACTGAATACTTAACCTGTGCGGATGACCATTAATCATCTGGTTTTTACGGTGAAGTAAGGAGTCCATCAGTTCTGACTGCATGGCAGTGGTGACAAGAACTGCATCTGGATATTTAGTGAATTGATCTGCCAACACCTCTAGATGGTTGTTGTAATAGAAGTCGTCCGAGGGGAGGTAGGCGATATGGTCATATTTGGCTATGTCCATAGCCTTATTGATAGATGCACCAAGTCCTTCGTTTTCTTTATTTTTTATATAGGTGATGCGTTCATCTTGAAGATAGTCGTTGATAAACTCTTCCGTATTGTCTGTGCATCCATCATTGACGATGATGAGTTCCCAATGGGGATAGGTTTGAGCTAACAGACTACGAATGGCGTTGCGTATGTATGCTGCCTGATTGTAAGTCGGCATTATGACTGAGAACTGTATCATGCGTGTTTGGATTGTGCAATTTGGAAGTAATTTATGACTTGACGTAGTCCGTCCGCTGCTTTGACGGATGGTTGCCAATTTAAGACACTTTTTGCCAAGGTGATGTCTGGCTTGCGGCGAGTCGGGTCATTTTGCGGCAGCGGCTTATAGACATATTTTTTTTCTGTTCCTAACAAGTCGGAGACAATGTCTGCCAATTCCTGAACTGTATATTCCTCAGGGTTGCCCAAGTTGATGGGTCCCGTAACATCATCTGGGGTATGCACCATACGCATGAAACCCTCTATGAGGTCCGAGACATACATGAAACTGCGGGTTTGGCTGCCATCTCCATGAATGGTAAGAGGTTCTCCTTTCAGGGCTTGCGTGATGAAGTTGGAGACGACGCGCCCATCATCCTCGGCCATGCGGGGTCCGTAGGTATTGAAGATGCGTACTACCTTGACCCTGGTGCCGTATTGGCGGTGGTAGTCCATGCAGAGGCTTTCGGCACAACGTTTTCCTTCATCGTAGCAGGCTCGGATGCCGTCGGGGTTGACATTGCCCCAATAGGTTTCGGGCTGAGGGTGAAGCGCTGGGTCGCCATACACCTCACTGGTGGAGGCTTGCAGCATGGGGCAGTTGTTACGTTGCGCTAATTCAAGCATGTTGAGGGTGCCCATGACGGAAATCTTGGTGGTATAGATGGGATTCTTTTGGTAGTGCCTGGGGGAGGCAGGACAGGCTAAGTTGAAGATCAGCGACAGCTTTTCATCAACTTCGCAGGGCTGTATGACGTCCTGCTTGATATACATAAAGTCTGGGTGGTTCAGAAGGTGTGCAATGTTGTCGATGCTGCCCGTATAAAGGTTGTCCAGGCAGACGACTCGGTAATGGTCGGCGATGAGCCGGTCACAGAGGTGTGAGCCAACGAAGCCTGCTCCACCGGCCACCAATGCCAATGGTTTGGGAGAATGGTTTTTCACTTCTTTTTTGTTTTTTGTATTAGTTAAATGCATGGGATTGGATAAGGTGTCCGATGCCATTTTAACTTCGTAATAGGTTATAGGGTTATCTCTGTCAGGTATTCTAATCCTTCGTTTGTGATGGTTATACTATATGTGCCCTCAGGTAATTTGGCAGGGATGGTGACACTGCCTCCGCTGAGGTCAACGGCAAACTCGTAGTCCACATCTAATGATGCGTTACTGATGCTGATATTACAATGGTTGATAGACTGGGACAGGGTGATTGTCAGTCCATTGTCTGTGAATAAAATGGTAGGTGTGGGTGGGGCGACTTCCAAGCGTGAGACAACTATACTTCCACTTGGAGTTGTTAGTGTCGGTTCTTTGCCAGTTTGGGGCTTATGGTCTGCCCTTACCATTGTAGCGGATGATAATACCCAAAGGATAGAAAAGATAATAGTTTGTGCTGCTTTCATAGTTATTTTTTTGTTTTTTGATTTTGCAGCGCAAAGGTAGCGACAGTTTCCAAAATTGCCTAATTTTCCGATTCACAAAAAATACACATTTGCGGTTGGCAGGCAAAAGGGAAGATTTTCCACCTCCTCCCTTTTGTAAGATTATACTTGATTAATTGTTGATTATTAATTATTTGTTGCTTGTCTTGACTGGCATTACAACGAATCGATGATTTTTCTCCATTTCGTGGAACTACCCTCTCCCTCTAAGTATTCCTCGCAAGCTCGTTTGTTCGTATTGCAGATGGCATTGGGTGTTTTTGCCATTAAATCGGCTATCTGGTTGTTGGCAAAACCTAATTTTTCCAACTGAAAAATCGTTGTTCGTTCCGAAGTCAGGTTGATACGTTTGCTCAGTTCTTTGGTGAACGTGGGATAATTCTTTTCAAATAGGTTGTTCAGTTCTTTCTTGGATTTCTCGTCCAGGATTCTATCGTTTTCTATCAATTCGCGCAGATGATGTGCACAGTCAGACTCTTTCATCCTGTGAATGCACTCTCGCGGATCTGTTGTGTCCGATTGTTGTAAATTTGAATCTTTGACCTTCTTTCTTTTCTGGAGGACTAAGAAAGAACCTGTTGCAGCCGTTACTCCAATAGCGCATAGCCATAAGAGCCAGTTCTTATTTGCCTCTTTGCTTTCTTCTTTATGCTTTCGGTTCGCTGCCTTCAGTGCATCTACCTGTTCGTTCAGTTCTTTGGTTTCTTTGTCATGGATAGAGTTTTGGGCCTGTTGCGCCAGTTCGCTGTAATAATCGGCCGAGTCCTTGTTCCCCAAGTTCTCATAGACACTTTGTGCTATTTGATAATGTATCAACGTGTTGTCGGGCGTATGCAGGGTACTCATATATAGCATAGCTGAGTCTAGATAGGCCATTGCTTCGGCTTTGTTCCCACTGAAAGAATAGGTCCAAGCTATGAAATCATAATCGCGGTTGTTGAATTGATAATTGTATTTTTGTCTCGCAGACTCGTAATAATATCTTGCAGAATCGTTTCGCAACTTGGCATAAGTTTCGCCTAAAAATATAAGTATTATTTTGCAAGAGAATGGTAAATCTGCTTGTTCTGCACCAACAAGCGCTTCTTTCATCATTTTTATTGCTGCGGAATTTTGTCCGTAGTGGGAAAGTCCATAGGCTAAATTTTTCTGGCCATCAATGATGAATTCAGGATCTCCATATCTTTTATAATCTTCTAATGCAGTTTCTGCATATTTAATGCTGTTGGAATCATTTTTAAACATGAGCTGATAGTACAGAAGGGTATTAATCTGTCCACGCAGGTGGTGTTGTTCTTCCTTGGTATCTTCTTCCACCGCCTCTTTGTAGAGGGAGATGGCTTGATTTCGCATATCTTTAAAGTCGCTGTACCAAGTGGCAAGCAGCATTTTGAAGAGCATTCTTTCGTAGTCTGTCCCGTGGTTTTCGTAATATGGTTCGGCCAGGAGGAGGGTCGAGTCTTCCTCCGTGATGATGTAGTCACGGTAGTTGGAGTAGGCTCGGAGCAGGTAATATCGTGCTTGAAGGGCTTCGTCGGCTGGGATACTTGGTTCTGCTGCATATAGGGAGTCCAACTGCCCGCGTGCTGCGGTTGGGTCGCTCATGATGAGCGGCTCGATTCGGTCCATCTCCCGTTGGATATGCTGGCTTGTGCAGCTGCAAAGTGCTGATAGATGTATTAAGTAAAGAATGAATATTAATCGTGTCACTTTCTCGGTATAGTTGTTTAAGCGGTGCAAATATACATATTATCTATGTATTCTCCAACACTTTTGGATACTTTTTTCAATTTTCTTTTTTGCGAAGTGAAAGCCTATTTTTTTTCCCTGCGCTGACAATACACAAAACGGTCATAATCTGTAGTGTATATCGAATTATATTCGCTATCGTGCTGTGAAAATTTTGCGCACCTCAAAATCGACATTCCTTGTCTTTTCTCAGATTATGGTGTCTCCGTCCGCGCCGTTCCCCCTTTTGTCCTACCTATGCTATCCTCTCTCTTCTATTGACCTACTCTAAAGCTCCCCCGTTCTTTCTCCCTTTTAAAAGGTAGCAAAAAGGGAGAAAAAAGGTAGCAAAAAGAACGGAAAAAGAACGCAACTCAATTACGTCATCGGTATATGCGGGGCGTGACGGAATTTATTCTCAAGAATTGGAGAATTAGAGAATTTTTTTTGCTCGCGATGTAATCTTGTTATCTGTATTGAATTAGTGAGAATTAGAGAATTCGATAGCTCCTGAGGTCGATTTGAACTCTATGACACCCTCGTTCTCTCTGAGCTTTTCTATGCCTCCCGTTGTTATAATCTCTCGCAGAGTTTAATTGAGTGTAAATGAGGTTATTTTTTGTGAGTTTGATTCCGTTTATTCGTTCAGTAATTCGCATTCTGTTTTCCGTTATTATATAATCTCTCGCAGAGTTTAATTGAGTAGTGTAAAGGAGGTTATTTTTGTGAGTGTGTGTCCCTTCATTCGTTCAGTAATTCGTTTAATACCCCTTACAGGCAATCGAATGCTTGCGAGGGTATTAGTCTTCATTTGTTTCATTCGGTGATTTTTAAATCTTCTCGCAGAGTTATGTGAGTGTAAAGGAGTTTATTTTTGTGAGTTTGTGTCCGTTCCTTCGTTCAGAAATTCGTTTAATACCCCTTACATGCAGTCGCGTGCGAGCAAGTGCATTAGTCTTCATTTGTTTCATTCGGTGATTCTATATTCTTCTCGCAGAGTTATGTGAGTGTGAAGGAGTTTATTTTTGTGAGTTTGATTCCGTTCCTTCGTTCAGTAATTCGTTTAATACCCCTTACAGGTAGTTGAGTACTTATAAGGATGTTGGTTTTCATTTGTTATATTCGGTGATTTTATATTCTTCTCGCAGAGTATATGAGAGTGGAATGGAGTTTTTTCATTCTTCTTTCTCTTCGCATTTATATTCTCTGAGTCTATTTTTTCCGAGTTTTCCGAGTTTTCCGTTGTTATAATCTTTCTCTCGCAGAGTTATGTGAGTGTAAAGGAGTTTATTTTTGTGAGTTTGTGTCCGTTCCTTCGTTCAGAAATTCGTTTAATACCCCTTACATGCAGTCGAGTCCGTGCGAGGGTATTAGTCTTCATTTGTTCCATTCGGTGATTCTCTTTTTTGCGCTATAATGTGCAAAACATTGCGGTCATCGGTCGTTTTTTATGCAAATATCGCTTATAAATATGTGGAAAAGTACTTTTTTTGCTTGTGCAATCGTTTTTTGTGTTGTAGAACATGTAGAAATTTTTGGATTGGTAAGAAATTGCCCCTATCTTTGCGGTACCTTAAAGACATAACCATAACACAATACCTTAAATAACGCAAACCTTTAGATCTATTCTTGAAAAACACCGAAGCTTGCCATATTTTAGCAAGCAGAAAAGGGGAAGAGCCATTCAACTCTTCCCTTTTTTCTGTGCCTTGGAGTTATCCACGTCAGTGGTGGATAACTGCGCGTTTTTGTCTGTTTCGGTGGTTATGCACAGGTTTATCCACCCTTTTCCTCACTTATTCAGAACATTTCAACAAGTTATCCTTGATTATTCACGAAAAAATGCACATCTTTGTGCCTGAAATTTGATGACGATGGAGCAAAACGACTATATCATCTGGCGAATCAACGAGAGCGAGGAGGAACTCCGCGCCCAGTTATCGCGACCGGAGTTGTTCGCCGACAAGGTGAAGAATCTCAAACCAGGCAGCAAGCGCCTGTTGGAGGTGTTAGCTGTGCGTTGTGCCTTGAAGGCACTCTTCTATGGCGAGGAACAAGAAGTGCTCTATGACGAGCACGGCGCACCGTCGTTGGCCAATGGTCCCTTTTTGAGCATCAGTCACACGCAGGGATTTGCTGCCGTGTGCGTGTCGCCCTCACCGGTTGGAATCGACATCGAGCGATTGGGCAATCGCGTGCAGCGCGTGGTGAGTCAGTTCCTGAAGGAGGACGAAGTCGTCGTGCTACAGATGGAGGCCAATCAGGCGGCTCTGACTCGTCCTTGGCCTTTGCCTTGCGATGCATTTGCTTTGGCCTTGCATTTGGCTTGGAGCGCCAAGGAGGCGATCTATAAAGTGCTGGGGCACGACTACTACGACTTGAAGCAGTTGGTTTCGGTGCTGCACATCGACTGGAGTATCAAGGTTCTCTGGTTGCGCGTGCAGGGGTGGGATGCCCCTTGGCGCGTGAAGTTCGACTGCAACGAGGAATATGTGCTCTGCATCGTCGAGAAAAAGGGTGCGTCGGTGGGGGAGAAATAATTTGCGCGCTTACTGACAGATTTTTACCCATTTGCGACGGAAATCGACCATGTTTGGTCGTCGTGTAAGATATTTACACTCTCAGTGTTAGGCAAAAATGGACAAAATGATAGATAAATGCACTTGTTCGGGTGCGTTTTGAAATAGGTGATTGAAGTGTCTGTAGTTTGGATTTTAGCTTGGAATAGAGAATTGTTTTGCGTCGGAAATGGACAACGGGACAAACCGATTGAAAGGGAGAAGAAAATCGTCAAACGCATGTTAGAAAAGTGCAAAAAGTAGGATATTTAACCTCGGGTAGAAAATTCGGCTCTTGAAACTCAAAAAGTACAGATTTTTAATGATTTACGATTTCTGTTTTTAATGTCGAGTTTGCAAATAAGGGGTAAAATCTTCCTTTTTATCAGTATTTTAGGCAATTGGGATAAGAATATTTTGAGGGTATTGAAAATCCCCTTACCTTTGTGGTGCATTTAGGGTTTTTACCATTTGGGTGTTTTACTACTAATTTATGTTATGCTATGATTAATGTCTTTAAAAAAGTCTTGATGACAACCGCATGCGTGTTGTTTATCGCAACAGTAAGTGCTCAGGATAAGAGCGCAGAAGAGTCCAACGCACCAGTTAACGAGACTTCCGTTGCTGCCGAGTCAGCAGTCGATCCAGCCGCTTTGTCAGCTGAGTTGTCAAGCCAGAAGTTCCTGTTGACCTACAAGTTGAATGGACGTGTTTACTACCAGCGTTCCGTTGCCTTCGGAACCGTCATTCAGACGATTGACGCTCCAGTAAAGGAAGGTTTCGTGTTCACAGGATGGAACGGTTCTCCTGCTACCATGCCAGCACAGAATGTTGTAATCAATGGTTCGCTTGTTGCTGCTAACGCAGAACAACCTACTCAGTCAGAGCTTTTGGCCAAGAAGTAATTCTATATTTCTTAGGGAATGTGGGAACTACTATTTACCTTCTTTTGTTACCTTTTTTATTGCCTTAATAATCGATTTCAAATGGGTATTTACTGATTCCAACCACTAAACAAATCTCTCTGAATTAGCAGTTCCCTCAGGCGCTAACCAGTATTTAAAAGCGAGGTTCCACTTTGTGAAACCTCGTTTTATTTTTGGACTATGGTATGCTTGGGAGGAGTTAATGGACAAATGAATGAGAAATGAAAAATGAAAAGTGAAAAGTGAAAAATGAAGTGGAAATTGAAAGTTGAAAATTGAAGGGAGTTAACTGGAGTTAAAAGGAGTTATCGCTTCGCTCATGTAGTTAACGGACGAATGAAATTGGAAAACCGCCCCGTCTTTAGCGCCGAAGGCCATTAGCGTGAACGAAGTGAACTTTTAGTGGCTCGAAGAGCCTTTTAGCTGGTGTTGGCCTCTAGTTGCATAGTCCGTTAACTCCACAGCCGCAGGCTGTTACCTCCCTTTAACTCCAGATAACTCCCTTAGAAAACGCAAGCAGGAGATAAACGATTCGCCTAAACGGACGTTTATCTCCTGCTTGCTTTGCGTGTTGTACTCTTATTTCTTGCTTGCCTTGGCAGCGGGTTTCTTGTTCGCTGCTGCTTTCTTGGCTGCTGCTTTCTTGGCTGCTGCAGCTTGTTTTTGAGCGGCTTCCAACTTAGCAATCTTGGCTTGGAGTTTTTCAATCTCCTTGCCTTGGTTGTTGATGAGTTGGAGTTGAGCCGAGAGTTCTTCGTTATCGACCGACGACGGGAACTCCTGGCTGAGGCGGATCTCCATGTCGCTGATGACGTTCATGTAGTTGGTGAAGGCATCGAACGAACTGTCGTACGGTGAGAACGGAACGTAGGCGCCCTGTTTGGTGGACATGAACTTGAAGTGGTCGGCCGACAGGAGGTAGGCGAAGTCCTGCTTGAGCATCTCGTTCTGCGAGAGGTTGAGTCGCTCGAAGATAGAATAGACGGCGCGTTGAGCCTCGTGCTGGAGGTCGTTACCCATCCAGGCACTGACATCCTTGTCGTAACCATCCCAGCTGATGGGGTGACCCACGGCGACGGGAGATACCGACGGGATGTTGTCGAACGCTTCGGCAGGCGTCACGAAGCGAATCTGCTTCTGCTCGGCGAAGTGAGGCAGTGCCTTGAAGAACTCGAAGATACCTGACGAGGCAGGATGGATGCCGCCGATGACGTCGAAGTTCATGGCAATCACGCAGATAGTCTCTTGCTCGGGGCTGTTAGCAATCCAGCTGGTGTAGGTATCGGCATCCAATCCACCTTGGAAATTCTGGCAGATATCCTCGCTGAGTTTGGTGTTGCGGAAGAGCAGTCCGACGTCGGTCTTGGCTGTCGTGCTATACATGAAGTTAGGACTGCGCCAACCCAGAACGTGTTTCGTACCCTCGGTGATGACACCACGGAAGCCCATGTTGGCTATCTCGGCACCAATCTCGTCGTTGTAGATAAGACCGGTGTTGACGAAGGTGCGCGACTTGTATTTGAAAGTCTCGTAGATGATGTCCTGGTGCATCTTGACCTGAATCTGGAAGTCCTCGGCACTGACCAACGACGACAGGCAGTGAGAGAAAGTCTCGGCGCACAGTTCGCAGCACCCCGTTGCCACCAGTTCGCGGACGCAATCCAGGAACTCGGGGCAGTACATCTCGAACTGCTCCATCACTACGCCCGACATGGAGAGCGCCACCTTGAACTCGTTGTGACTCTGGCGAATCATCTCCAGCAACATCTTGGCAGCTGGAATGTAGCTCTGGTAGGCATTGCGTTTCAAGATCTCCTCGTTGGCAAAGTCATCGTAGTAATAGTGATCAGCACCGATATCGTAGAAACGATACTTCTTCAAGCGGAATGGCTGATGAATCTCAAACAGCAGACAGACGTTCTTCATAATTATGTGTGTTTTTTATTTTCGAAATAGGATTTTGGAGGATAGTCAATAACTCTTAACTCTTAATTCTTAAATCATAACTCTTAACAGTTATTGCCATCCCAGCAATCGTTTGTAGGCATTGACCACACGTTGGCCAACCTTCTCCCAAGTGATTTGGTTGACCTCGTCACGACCTTTCTCTTGCAGATACTTGTGCAAGGCAGGGTAGGTGATGAGGGCGTACATGGCATCGGCCATAGCATCGATGTCCCAATAATCGACTTTGATACAGTTGTCGAGGATTTCGCCGCAGCCCGATTGCTTGGAGATGATGCTGGGCACGCCACATTGCATGGCTTCGAGAGGCGATATACCGAACGGCTCAGATACCGAAGGCATGACATAGACGTCACTCACCTTGAACATCTCATAGACCTGTTTGCCATGCAGGAAACCGGTGAAGTGGAAGCGGTCGGCCAACCCCTTCTTAGCCACGAGGCGAATCATCGACTCCATCAAGTCGCCGTTGCCGGCCATGACGACACGGGCATTGGGTGCCTTCTGGAGACAGCGTGCAGCGGCTTCGACGAAGTATTCGCAACCCTTCTGGGCAGTGATGCGTCCCAGGAAGGTGATGACTTTCTCGTCCGTGCCGCGTTTCGCCTCCATGTTGAGCACGTCAGGACTCATGGGTTCGACGGCGTTGTGCATGGCGATGCACTTGTTCGGGTCTTGGTGATATTTGTTGATGACCGTCTGGCGCGTCAGTTCCGACACACACATGATGAGGTCGGCGTGGTTCATACCGTCCAACTCGATTTGGAAGGTTGGGTCGCCCGCGTCGCACATGCCGCGAGTACGGTCATATTGAGTGGCATGAACGTGAATGACAAGGGGTTTGCCGCTCACCTGTTTGGCATGAATGCCGGCAGGGTAGGTGAGCCAGTCGTGGGCATGGATGATGTCGAACGACTCCTTTCGGGCAATGACACCTGCCACGATGGAGTAGTTGTTGATCTCCTCCAACAGGTTCTTGGGATAGCGTCCCGAGAACTCGATACAACCCAGGTCGTTGGTATATAAGTTGCTGAAATCGGCATAGATGCAATTCCGCAGATCAAAGTATTCCTGCGGGTCCATGCAGTAGCCAAAGCGTTGTTGGACATAGTTCCAATCTACGTCGCGCCAGACTACAGGTGTGTTGGCTGCACCAATGATATGGACGAAATCCTTCTTTTCGTCGCCCTGTGGCTTTGGTAAGACAAAGGTCACGTCACAGCATCCCGTGTTGACCACGCCGCGCACAATGCCGTACGACGCAGGTCCCAATCCTCCCAGGATGTGAGGTGGCCACTCCCAGCCAAACATCAATGCTTTCATAGATATCCAATAAAATTTAAGTGTTTTTTCTTTTCGTTTAGAAGTCTCCTTATAAGGTTTAATAGTCAGCAAACAAACAGCTTACTCGGCGGTACAGCCTCGCTTGGGAATGTTCACCGATTTGTCCGGTCGCAGGCGCAAGTCCGTTTCGGGCACATAGTCGTTGACGATGCGGATGGCACGAAGCACCTCTGCCTGGTTGATGGAGAGCGACTGAGCGCCGTGTCCACTGAAAGGCGGGTTGCCATCAAAGACCTCCGACAGCGTGCCGATGCAGTGACGCGACATCTCTTCCTCGTAACTCATCAGGCGACGTTTGATGAAGGTGACGCCCGAACGGGTGAAGACCGACAGATAGGCCTCGGTATAGATGCCCAGCAACCAAGGCCAGCAGGCTCCGTTGTGATAAGCGTAGTTGCGTTCGGTGGCATTGCCCACGTAGTAAGGACGATACAGACCGGCCTTTGGCGTGAGCGAACGGATACCCTTGGGCGTGAGTAACTCCTTGGTAACCATGTCCAATGCTGCCTTGCGCGCAGGTTTGTCCAATGGCGTATATTTCAGACCCAAGGCGAAGAGCTGGTTGGGTCGGACATTGGCATCGTTATAGGTCTCGGTCACATAGTCGTACAGATAACCGCCTGGGGCAGTGAAGGTCTTCTGGAAGTTCTCTTCGTAGCGTTTTGCCCACTCCTTGTAGAGGGCAATGCGTTGCTTGGCCTCTTGGCTCTTGTCGGTCTGTAACATCTCGATGGCGAACATCAAACCGTTGTACCACAAGGCGTTGAACTCGACGATGAAACCACTGCGCGGCGTGATGGGGCGCCCGAACTCGGAAGCATTCATCCAGGTGACGGCTTTGTCTTCGCCCAATGAATAGACCAGTCCGTTCGGACGGAGGTCCATCTCGGGAGCATGGTCGCCGATGATGTAGTCCAAAATCTGCATGACGAAGTCACCATACAGGGCATAGGCCTTCTCCAACGAGACATATTTGGCATATTGTTGAATGCTCCACATGGCCCAGAGCGGGATGTCGGGATCATCGATTTCCTGAATGAAGGGATCAGTGATGCCGTCCATCATGTAACGTTTCAAGGCCTGTTGGGCAGGACGCATAATCTTTTCGAACTCAGGGACATTGCCGATGATGAGGGTCGAACCTGGCAAGGCAATGAAAGTGTCGCGGGCACGAATCTTGAACCAAGGCCAGCCGGCAATGATATATTCTTCGCCGTTGCGGGTCAGGATGTTGCTCTCGGCCGATATCTTGAGGCAGTTGAAGAAACTGTCACGATGGGGGCGGAGGTTATACTCCTTCGTAAATGAGGCTTTCAGTCCGGTCGATTTGACAGGCGACAGACCGGCCGAGAAGATGATGCTCTCCCCTTTCTTGATCTGCACCTCGAAGTAGCCCGGCATGAAGAGGTCCTCCTTGTATCCATACCCACGCACCTGTTCGCGGATGTACTCCACGCCGTTGTTCCAGTCAGGACACGACACGTAGCGGCACTCCTTGCTGAGTTGCATGTAGAGGGTAGGATAACCTGGATAGAGGCACATGCCCACGCCATTATCAACGGTCTCGTAGTCATAGTTGACGTTGTTGTTGCGGTGCGTCAGTTCGTTGACGCTACGGAAAGCCAACTGGGGTCTCAGCTTGAGGGTCGTCTCGGAATGAGCCTCCACCAACGTGTAGCGCAACAGCACACGCGGTTCGTTGCGGGCCAACAGACTCTCGCGGGTCAGGATGACTCCACCCACGCGGTAGGTGTTGGTCGATATGGTCTCGCAGTTGAATTCGCGTATATATTTATGTCCACGCGGGGCGAAGTTGTCGCCATCGTATTTGTGGATGCCGAGGTTGAACTCAGCGCCATGCTGAATGACAGTCTCATCCAGGGAAGAGAGCAGTACGTGGTTTTCGTCGTCTAATTCCGGTACGGGGGTCACCAGTAGTCCGTGGTACTTTCGGGTGTTACACCCGGTCACAGTAGTTGAAGAATAGGCTCCGTACTTGTTGGTACGTAAATATTCAATGGGTAGAGATTCCTCCAGATTGGTCAAAAGCGTCTTGTCAAACTTGAGATAACTCATATTATTAGATTTTTCGGTGTCAATACACTTTAGGCTATTTCAAAGAATAGGCACGACAATTTTATAACGAAGTTGCCCATGGATATTCTTTTGTTTGCTGCAAATTTAGGAAATAAATGTGACAAACGCAATATTTACCACTGAAAAGTAGGTTATTCGTCGATAAATTTGATATTTTTAAGTTGAAAAACAACAAAACACGACAAAAAACCTCTGCATTGAGTGTTTTTTGTGCTGCAAGTATTGCCGTGTCAATAATAAATCTTATCTTTGCACACAAATTAGAAAAATGAGCAACACCAAAGCTGAGTTGATAGAAGCGGCCCGCAAACTCTTTGCCAGCAAGGGCGTCGATAGTACTACAATGAACGAGATTGCAGAACTGTCGGGCAAGGGCCGGCGCACTCTATATACCTATTTCAAATCCAAGACCGACATCTACATGGCGGTGCTTGAACAGGAGACCAACCACATCATCGAGCACACCGAAGAGATTCTCAACCTCCAGATGTCGGCCGATGAGAAACTCAAGTGGTATATCCTGGTCCGCCTGGATACGGTCAAAGAGACGGTGGTCCGCAACGGTTCATTGAAGGCTGCTTTCTTTCGCGACGTAGTGAAACTGGAACATGCGCGCCGTAAGTTGGATGCCCGCGAACTCACTTTCCTCCGCAGCATCCTCCAGCAGGGTATAGACGAAGGTACTTTCGACATCGACAATGCCTCGGTCGTGGCAGTCACCATCCACTATGCCCTTCGTGGTTTGGATATTCCCAACATCCGAGGTCAGTTCACCGCCTTGGGCGTACCCACCAACCGTCTGCGTCAGTCCATCTTCAACATGATTTTCTATGGCATCGTGCGCCAACCCCGACAGGGTGGTCGGCAACTGATTCCGTCGGAAGAGTAAAAAAGGAACCTAAATTTTTTTAATATATTCATTATGAAATTACTTGAAGGAAAAGTAGCCCTCATCACAGGTGCTGCACGTGGCATTGGTAACGCCATTGCCCACAAGTTCGCTACCGAAGGTTGCGACATCGCATTTACTGACCTCGCCCTCAATGACGAGCATCTTGCCAACATCAAGAAGGCAGCCGAAGAGATTGCTGCTCATGGCGTTAAGTGTATCGGTTATGCTTCCAACGCTGCCGACTTCGCCGAGACCGAGCAGGTCGTCGCCAAGATCAAGGAGGAGTTCGGTCACATCGATATCCTGGTCAACAACGCCGGTATCACTAAGGACGGTCTCATGCTCCGTATGACCGAGGCTCAGTGGGATGCAGTCATCAACGTCAACCTCAAGTCGGCCTTCAACTTCATCCACGCTGTCACCCCAATCATGATGCGTCAGAAGGGCGGTTCCATCATCAACATGTCCAGTGTCGTAGGCGTTCACGGCAATGCCGGTCAGTGCAACTACTCGGCCTCTAAGGCAGGTATGATTGGTCTCGCCAAGTCTATTGCTCAGGAGATGGGTCCTAAGGGCATCCGCGCTAACGCTGTCGCTCCTGGCTTCATCGAGACAGCCATGACCGCACAGCTCCCACAGGCCGTTCGTGACGAGTGGATGAAGAAGATTCCTCTGCGTCGTGGCGGTCAGGTCGAGGACATCGCCAACGTCTGCGTTTTCCTCGGTTCCGACATGTCCAGCTACGTTTCTGGTCAGGTCATCCAGATCGACGGCGGCATGAATATGTAATGAAAGAGTAGAGTGGAAAGAGTAATGAGTAAAGTAGAATGACTCTGCTGCTCTTCTTTCCTCTTCCTACCATAACATCAAATAAGCCAGTGAGCGAAAGGCTCACTGGCTTATTCTTTTCTAACCACGGAACACCGAATTGAACGAATTAAACAAAAGGAAATAACCACGAAACACACGAAATTACACGAAAAATCTTGTGCGTCCCAAGATGTCATTCTGAATGAAATGAAGAATCTCTTTCTAGAATCTTTCTCGCACAAATATAAATCTCAAGAATTAGAGAATTACAAGAATTCCAGTGTTCGGAATTTGAATTAATGAGAATTAGAGACCGACCTCGCGAGAGCAACATTTTTCGTGTTCCTTCGTGATTTCCGTTGTTATAATCTCTCCCTCGCGTGAGCAACATTTTTCGTGTTCATTCGTGCCTTTCGTGGTTATTTTCTTCTTCTCGCGTGCACAAGCATTTGTTTTATTCGTTCAATTCGGTGTTTCCAAATTCTTTACGCTGAGAGCAACATTTTTTCGTGTTCATTCGTGCCTTTCGTGGTTATTATAATATATTATTTGTTTTATTCGTTTCCTTCGGTGATCCTAGATTCCTCACGTGTTCATGCGTTCAATTCGGTGTTTCTCATCTCGCGCACAACCACCAGATCTGCTGGAAGCCAATCCACTTCGTCTAACTGGTCGGGTCGGAGCCATCGGGCGGCTTCATGTTCAAGCAGAACTGGTTGACCTGTAAGTATGTGGCAGAAGTAGCAATGCATCGTGAGGTGGAACTTTGGGTAGTCCCATTCCACCGTAGTGATGTATTTATCCACCTCAATCTCCAGTTGAAGTTCCTCTCGTATCTCGCGCCGCAAGGCCTCCTCAGGTGTCTCCCCCGGTTCCATTTTTCCACCAGGGAACTCCCATCCATCTTTCATGTCACCATATCCGCGTTGCGTGGCATAATATCGACCTTTTGCATCACGAATCACGGCAGCCACCACTTCAATTGTTTTCATATTTTTAACTGTTTCTATGCGATTGCCAACAATACAACTCGAAAGAAAGCCTTTCTAGTTTGATAAACTCATTTCTTTTGGGTAGTAAATCGCTGCCACACATTGTCTTTTGGGTAGTATAATCTTACCTCAATCTCCCTTTTGGGTAGTAATTTGTCCTCTTTTGGGTAGTATATTTCTACCCCAATTTCCCTTTTGGGTAGTATTTTATCCTCTTTTGGGTAGTATATCGTAACTGATAAGAACTCTATATTTCTTTAATTCCTATTTCTTTCAAATAGTTATAAATGCCGTCATACCACTCTGGCTTGCGCGTTTCATCGGGTGGAACACCATTATCGCCATTGGGAACGACAATAACCATTCCTTGCCGAGCTCTGGTCAAGAGTACTCGGTAAGCATTTATTTGATACTCTTTATTGATAGGCTTGTTAATATTTTGCCATTGAGTACCACTTCTCAACTGATAGTGTTGCCATGCCGTATGTTCTTTGTTTAGACGGAAATCTGCATCCCAAGCTACACAAGCCCAGTCAATTTCAAGACCTTGTACTTTGAATTCTGTAAGAGTATCTTCCAGTGCATTGGATGAACGGATATCCGTATCATCCTCCAAAAACCAATGAACGAAATCTGGCTGATAACGTACATTTATCGAGATTGCTTTGAGTCGTTCTGCTTTGCTGCTGGCAAGTAGTCCCATGCGTTCTGAACCTCTATTATGACTACGCAACCAATTTTTCGCGGTATCGAGAGAGCGTGTCATAACGATAGGATAATGCTCTAATTCTTTTAGAGTAGCGGATGCTTCTTCTTTTTGTAATGCAAGCAATTGATTGACAAAGATACTGACTTTTTCAGAACGGAAAGAACGCATAGACATCTTCAAATGCAAATATTCTCGCGATTTAAGTTGATCCTTAATGAGAGATAGCTGCTCCATCGTTACATCCCCTGACGATACCAAATAATCGGACATATAAACATCCCAGTCTTTATAACTCCGATTAATACTCTTTATCCATTCATCAAGTCCTGCCTCTCCTTTGTTAATTGCTTGTCCATTACCCACTAGGCATACCACTACGCCCCAATCTGTTTGGCGATTCATGCAAGAAATGAGATACTCAGGTTCGCTATAGGGGAAACCTTTTATTCCTTTTTTCTCTTTCATAAATCGCTGCAATTCCTCTTTGGTCCAAGCTCGTTGCGCTTCATCAAAAATAGCCACATGCTCAACAGGTATGTAGGCTTTATCCTTATGGCTCTGAAAGTATCCCTCTTTGGGCACAATCTTTCCATTCTTTACCTCTGTTCCTTCTAAGTAAAGATCTCGGTAATGATGAATCATTTGAATAAATGCCTTCACTTTACTTTTGGCCTCTTCTTTTTTGCATGGTTTTCTATTCTCTTTCTGAGCAGTAATTTTATCACGACGGACATAATCGCGAGTCAATGCTTCCTGAAGAACTTCCACGAGGGGAAAATTACCCGATAGGTAAACTGCTTTTTCACCTTTGTTAAATTGGTCTATGGCAGTGTTAAGACCGATAAGAGTCTTTCCTGCGCCAGGAACTCCAGTAATAAAACAGATTGCTTTGCGGTTATTATCTCGACAATAGTCGATGATTTTGGTTAATTCTTCCGATGCTTTGTCGATATCGCCTCCGTGCCTTGTTATATCCTCTACAGAATTCTCTTCGTATAAAGCGATTGCGGCTTCAATAATTGTAGGAGTAGGAGAATAACCGCTTTTTGCCCAAGAATCATCTTCTTGGGTTGTTTGAGGGTGGTGGTCAACTATAGAAAGAACTTGTGAAAATGCCTTGCTAAGTTGTTTAGCATTAACTTTTAATGGTTCATAAACATTATCCTCAAAATGCTTCAATTCAAGGCAGCAATTACTATCTTTTTCTTGTGGTGCAACCACTATTGGTACAAGAATTCGGGTTAGACTTCCCTCTTGAAAGTTTTTCAAATCGATAGCATAATCCCAAACTTGAACCAAAGCCTCTCGACTAAATTTCTGCTCTGATGTTTTATATTCCAAGACAAAAACTACTCCATCTATTAGAACTATAACATCGGCGCGACGCCCCATTCGTGGGATATTATATTCAAAATATAAACTACCACGTCCGCTGTAGGCACAAAGAGTTTCTTGCAATGTCTGTATTTCTTCAACCCATGATTTTGTCGTCTCCTCGTTTATATCATGTTGTGATTCCAGAGAAAGAGATCCTACTATCTCTTTTATATTTCGAGATAGAAACGTTGTAATTGAGTCTGAATAATAGTATCTTTTCGCTGACATATAGTTCTATTTAAGGAAATGGACATTTTTGGCTACAAAAATAAGTATTCTTGTGGAAATCCGCGCTTTTAAATAAAAATATTTTTTATGCGTCCCGATAAAATATCTGTTTGATGTAAAATTATGCTTTTTTAGTTTCATTTTTTGAACAAAAGCGGTTTCAAGATGCCAAGCATAATGTGGTGAAAAGAGTAGTTTCTGTTTCGTGTTCTTTCGTGCGTTTCGTGGTTATCTCCTTTTGTTCCATTTGTTTCCTTTCGGTGTTCCCTACCCCTCCTCTTGCTGAGGGCAATTTTTTCCGTGTCTTCCGTGGTTATCTCATTTGTTCCATTCGTTTCCTTCGGTGTTCCCTTCCTCCTTGCGTGAGGGTAATTTTTTTCCGTGTTCTTTCGTGCGTTTCGTGGTTATCTCCTTTGTTTTATTTGTTTCATTCGGTGATCTGTTCAGGAGATAGTGTGCCAGACGCCGAGGGTGAACCACGACCAGATGAGGAAACGGAGGAATTGGCCGATAGCCATGATGCCGGTCACCTTCCAGAACGGAGCTCGGAGCAGACCGTAACTGATGATGATGACGTTGCCCAAGATGGGGAGCGACGACCCCAAGGCGAACCACAAACCCTTGCCAGTCAGGAAAGTACGTACCCGCTCTAGACGCTTGGGATTGGCACGCGTCCACCGCAGCATCTGTTCGTAGGTACAGAGTCGCCCCAAGAAATAGTTGACAATCGCCCCCAACCAGTTACCCGCCGTGGCCACCAATACACAAGGCCACAGCGGAAAGCCCACCATGAGCAGTCCACTCAACACCACTTCCGAGTTCATCGGGAAGGGGGTACCGGCCAAAAACGCCGCCACGAATAGCCCGGGATAACCCCAAGCCGTCAAATCGTCCATAATTCTGTTGCTACAACAATTATTTTACGCAATATTTACTCCGTCAATTGGTGAGGCGATATATTTACTCCGACAATTGAACTTAATTGGAACTCAATTAATTTAGCTCCGACAATTGGTTCTAAGTTTGGTTTAACTCCGACAATTGAACTTAATTGGAACTTAATTTATTTTTGCTCCGACAGTTGGTTCTAAGTTTGGTTTAACTCCGACAATTGAACTTAATTGGAACTTAATTTATTTTTGCTCCGACAGTTGGTTCTAAGTTTGGTTTAACTCCGACAATTGAACTTAATTGGAACTCAATTTATTTTGTCCCGATAGTTGGTTTAAACTCCAACAATTGAACATAATTGGAACTTAATTTATTCTAGCTCCGACAGTTGGTTTTAAGTTTGGTTTTACTCCGACAATTGAACTTAATTGGAACTCAATTCATTTTGCTCCGACAGTTGGTTTTAAGTTTGGTTTAACTCCGACAATTGAACTTAATTGGAACTTAATTTATTTAGCTCCGACAATTGGTTCTAAGTTTGGTCTTTACTCCGCCAATTGAACTTAATTGGAACTTAATTATTTTTAGTCCGACAATTGGTTCTAAGTTTGGTTTAACTCCGACAATTGAACTTAATTGGAACTCAATTCATTTAGCTCCGACAATTGGTTCTAAGTTTGGTCTTTACTCCGCCAATTGAACTTAATTGGAACTCAATCCTTTTGCTCCGACAATTGGTTCTAAGTTTGGTCTTTATTCCGACAATTGAACTTAATTGAAACTCAATTTATTTTGCTCCGACAGTTGGTTTTAAGTTTGGTTTAAACTCCAACAATTGAACTTAATTGGAACTCAATTCATTTTGCTCCGACAGTTGGTTCTAAGTTTGGTCTTACTCCGACAATTGAACTTAATTGGAACTCAATTTATTTAGCTCCGACCATTGGTTTAACTCCGTCAATTGAACTTAATTAGAACTCAATCAATTTTGTCTCGATAGTTGGTTTAAACTCCAACAATTGAACTTAATTGGAACTTAATTTATTCTAGCTCCGACAGTTGGTTTAGCTCCAACAATAGAACTTAATTAAACTCAATTATTTAGGTTCCAGCAATGGGGAGACTGCTATAGAAACTATTTTGGTAGAAAAGTGGTTTATTTGAGTGGTGGAAGCAGAGTTCCTTTGCTGTCAAAGAGGGTGATGGTATTGGTGGTGGTGTCGTAGAAATAGCGTTCGGCAGACAGGGTTCCTTTGGTGCCGAAGTTGATGAGGAGGCCGAAAGGAAGGTTGGCCAGGCGCATGTAGTTGAACAGTTGCAGGCGGTGCTCCGACGTTATTTCTTCCTTGGCTTTCAGTTCGACAACGATGTTCCCGTTCACCACTAAATCTATTTTGTACATTTTGTCCAACCGATTCCCTTTGTACCAGATATGAAAAGGTTGTTCGGTCTCGACCTGCACTCCAGCATCATGCAACTCCCACTCCAGGGCTGCGTGATATGCCGATTCCTGTAAACCTTTCTTGAAGTAATTCATTACCTCATAGGCCTTGTTTATTACTATGTAATACAATTGCACAATCTCGTTATCAACCCCGTTCATGCGAATCAAGTTTATTTCTAATCTCTGTCCACTAAATAGTCAGAATAGTTCTGTCGCCCCTTCTGGGCTTATAATTTTCTGATTGCCAAGAAGGGGTTTCACCCCTCCCTGTGGTCTTTCCGTCCCTTCGGGACTTCTTTCAGTGGACACAAATATTAAGTTCAATTGATTAAGAGTATCTCTTTTGCTCAATCAAAAATTAAGTTTCATTAAGTTCCCTTGAATGAGCCTCTTTTGTCTCCACCTAGGAAAACTAATAAAAATTAAGTTCTAATTAAGTTCAATTGACGGAGTAAATATTGCTACTCACCAATTGACGGAGGATACACTTTGAACACCCGACTCACGGATTTGATTGACGGCAGACTCCATGATGGCGTACAGTTCGTCCACCGTTTCGGCGCGGAGCATGGCGATGCGCGTGTCGCGGAAGTTCGGGATGCCCTTGAAGACAGGGGTGGCGGCCAAGTGACGGCGGATGTGGAGGATGCCGCGGTATTCGCCAATGCGGGCGACAGAGGCCTCCACCTGATGTTTCAGGGCCAGGATGCACTCGTCCAGAGGGATGGGTGGCAACTCCTCGCCTGTCTGGAGCAAGTGCTTGATTTCCTTGAATATCCAAGGGCGACCGAAGGTGGCGCGACCCACCATGATGGCATCCACACCCGTCTCCTCGAAGCGTTGGCGGGCAATCTGGGCCGATGTCACGTCGCCGTTGCCGATGATGGGGATGTGCATGCGCGGGTTCTGTTTCACCTCGCGTATCAGGGTCCAGTCCGCCTCGCCGTTGTACATCTGCGAGCGGGTACGACCGTGGATGGCGAGGGCGGCAATGCCTTGATCCTGAAGCTGTTCGGCCAAGGGGACGATAATCTTGTGTTCGCAGTCCCAGCCGAGGCGCGTCTTGACCGTGACGGGCAGGTGGACGGCATCCACCACGGCGCGCGTTATCTGGAGCATGAGGGGAATGTTCTGCAACAGACCGGCACCGGCACCCTTGCCAGCCACCCGCTTGACGGGGCAGCCGAAGTTGATGTCGATGATGTCGGGGTGTGCCTGTTCGACAATCTGCGCCGCCTCCACCATCGAGGCAACATCCTTACCATATATCTGTATCACCACGGGACGTTCCTCCTCCAGCACCTTCAGCTTCTGCATGGTCTTGTCGATGGAGCGTATCAAGGCATCGGCCGATACGAACTCACTATAGACCATGTCGGCGCCGAACTGCTTGCATTGCAGGCGGAAACCCACGTCGGTCACGTCCTCCATCGGGGCAAGCATGACGGCGCGGTCGGGTAATTCGATGTTTGCTATCTTCATTCTGCTCAATAGTTTATTGTTTCTCGCCGATTTCACAGAATGGTTCTGCACCATCCGCGAGCTTTATTTGAACTGCAAAGATAAGCATTATTTTTCAATTATCGGTGGTTGAGGGGAAAAATATTGGTAATGAATAGGAGTTAATGGGAGTTATAAGGAGTTAACAGCCTGCGGCTGTGGAGTTAACGGACGATAGCAACGGAGGCTAATGGGCGCTAATAGGCGCATTTGCGCCGCAAAAAGTTCACTTCGTTCACGCTAATGGCCTTCGGCGCTAAGGAGCTCGGGAGCCATCGGAGTAATCGGAAAACTCAGAATAATCGGAATAATCTGAAAACTTGGAGTTTTTCAATTTTCAATTTTCAACTTTCAATTGCTCCATTCACTTTTCATTTTTAATTTTCCTCCTCCTTTTCTTCCTGTTGAAATGTTCTTGTCTTTTTACAGACCTTCTCCCTTTTTGCTACCTTTAAAAGGGAGGAAAAAGGGAGAAGGTCTGTGCCGCATCTGGGGTAGGCAGATGGAAGCATAAGTAGGTGTAGGTGGAGGTCCAACCCCCTAAAGAGAAGAAGCGTCTTCAAAGTAGGGCAGTTTGGTTTTTCAACTTTCAACTTTCAATTCACTTTTCGTTTTTCATTGACCAGGTCCTTTGGCACTAATAGTAAGGAGCGGTTTTTTCAATTTTCAATTTTCAACTTTCAATTTCCTTTCATTTTGCTATAATATTCGTTAAAATGTGAGCAAATACTTGCATAATTGAAAAATAAATGTTAACTTTGCCGCGATTAAAAAACATTTACACTATGAATCTGAAGTTAGCTGTACTGCCAGGTGATGGCATCGGACCAGAGATTATGGAGCAGGGCTTGGCCGTGACCAAGGCTGTGTGCCAGAAGTTCGGTCATGAGTTGAGTTACAAGTATGCCATCTGTGGAGCAGACGCCATCGACAAGGTGGGCGATCCGTTCCCCGAAGAGACTTTCCAGACCTGTATGGAGGCCGACGCCGTGCTCTTTGCCAGCGTGGGTGACCCGAAGTTTGACAATAACCCCAACGCCAAGGTGCGTCCCGAGCAGGGCTTGTTGGCCATGCGCAAGAAGTTGGGCCTCTTTGCCAACATCCGACCAGTCACTACCTTCGATTGCCTCATTCACAAGTCTCCGCTCAAGGACTCGATTGTGAAGGGTGCCGACTTCATCTGCATCCGTGAGCTCACGGGCGGTATGTACTTCGGCAAGAAGCAGGAGCCTCAGGTGAACGCCAACGGTGTGGAGGATGCCCTCGACACCAACTACTACTCTCGTCCCGAGGTGGAGCGTATCCTCAAGGTGGCCTACCAGTATGCCCGTCAGCGCCGCAAGCACTTGACGGTGGTCGATAAGGCTAACGTACTGGCTTCCAGCCGTCTGTGGCGCAAGGTGGCGCAGGAGATGGCTCCTCAGTATCCCGACGTGACCACCGACTTCATGTATGTCGATAATGCTGCCATGCGCATGATTCAGGACCCTTGTTTCTTCGACGTCATGGTGACCGAGAACACCTTCGGTGATATCCTCACCGACGAGGGTTCTGTCATCACCGGTTCGATGGGCTTGTTGCCATCGGCTTCGACGGGCGAACACACTCCTGTCTTCGAGCCTATCCACGGCTCTTGGCCTCAGGGCAAGGGTCTGAACATCGCCAACCCATTGGCACAGATCCTCTCCGTAGCTATGCTCTTTGAGTACTTCGACCTCAAGGAGGAGGGTGCCCTCATTCGCGAGGCTGTCAACGCATCGCTCGACCAGAACGTCCGCACCCCCGAAATCCAGGTGGAGGGCGGCGCCAAGTACGGCACCAAGGAAGTCGGCCAGTGGATTGTGGAGTATATTGAGAAGAAGTAAGACCCCCTCCCGACCTTCCCGAGGGAAGGAGATTGTCCCCAGTTGCGAGGACCCCGAGGGGAGGAGTTATAATACGAAACAGTTAATCCGTCGGATAGCCAAGGAAATGGTTGTCCGACGGATTTCTTTAAGCCCTGAAGGGGCGACAGAACGATTCAGACTGTTCAGGATGACTTATAGCCTTATTGAAAAAATCTATCATAAATATGCATATTGTATTTGTTTTTTTATTATCTTTGCACCCGCAAATCCTTATTTGAAGTAGTTCAAGAGGGTTATTTTACTTTGTTTCAATTTATTGTGATATGAAAAAGCTTTTATTTGGTTTGTTGTTGTGTGCCTTATCCTGTGTGTTTTCTTCTTGTGACAAGGAAGATGATGAGATTGGGGATGAGAATACCGTCACTTGGGAGATTTTGGCAAGTGATGCTAATGCAAGTCTTTTATTTGATTGTAGTTATACAGGTGAAACTATCCAAGTGAGTACTGGGTATAAATATACTTATAAGACACATCTTTACTGGGCTGGTTGCACCGTTAAATGTGACGACCAATACGTAAAAATCAAAGTGAAAGGGTATTTAAATGGGAAATTAAAACTTGAAAAAGAGGAAAGCCATTATATTCATCCATCATTTACTATCAAATAAATAATGAAGCCATTGTTGAAAAATTCTAACATAGATTAATTATGACAAAAAAACTTATCCTTTCTGTAGCTACGTTGTTCGTAGCAATTGTAGCAAATGCTGCCGAACCAACAGATTCGTTGGTGGACAATCGTCGTCCTTCTAATTTCCATATCGGTTTGGAACTCCAGACCAAATATGTATGGAGAGGACAGGAGATGATGGTTTCGGAATCGGCACCCGTTGTTTTCACCGAGTTGTATTACAAGTATAAAGGTTGGCGGGCTTATACCAAAGGGGGATATGCCACCAATGGACAGTTCAGTCAGGTGAACCTCGGCGTTGACTATAACTACAAGTGGGTGACCGTTGGATTGACCGATTATTACTTCCCAGACCTTACATCGGCCGAAGATGACTATACCAATTTTAATCACGGCGAGACAAGACACTTGCTTGAAGCATCGTTGGGCATTGCACCCAAGAAGTTTCCGCTCACGTTTATGATTGCGACCATGATTGCCGGCGATGACAAATATGACTCGCACGAAGACCATCAGGCCTACTCGACCTATGCAGAGATAGGTACATGGTATGAATTTCTGGATGCCAACCGTTTGTCATTGAATCTGGGCTTCTGCAATGACCGCAGTTTATACAATGACCGCAGCAATTTCTGCAACAACGTCAATATTGACCTGAAATACACTTACAACCTTCGTCTGACAAGCGGTCGAATGGTGCCATTGAGTGCCAGCTATATCATCAACCCGATACGGGACAAGGCTTTTGTCAATTTCTCCATGCGATTTGATTTTTGACCGAGTTTTATATATAGAGCCAAGAGGCGTGCCTTTCGGGGTGCGCCTCTTCTTGTTAGTATATCCAGCAGACAGATTGACAGGAAGTTAGAGAAAAAAAGAAGAAAATCTGAAAATATATGGGAGGGGAGTGGTCGATTTTGGAAATTTATTTGTATATTTGCAGTTGCTTTCAACCCGACAGCCGAAGGGAGGAGGCAGGAAAAATCGGTAATCCAAACAAGCAAGACAGCAACTCTATATGAGTAAGACAGCACCATCCGTAGCCCAACTCAAGCAGCAGCAACAGAACGCGCAAGTGCCTCACGAAGAGAGCAATAGCGGCTGCATTCGCATCAAGGGAGCGAGGGTCAATAACCTCAAGAACATCGACGTGGAGATACCGCGCGGCAAGTTGGTGGTCATCACCGGACTGTCGGGTTCGGGCAAGTCGTCGTTGGCGTTCGATACGCTCTATGCTGAGGGTCAGCGCCGTTACGTGGAGTCGCTGTCGGCCTACGCCCGTCAGTTCCTGGGGCGCATGGGCAAACCGGAGTGTGACTACATCCTGGGCATTCCGCCTGCCGTGGCGATACAGCAGAAGGTCATTGTGCGCAATCCGCGCAGTACGGTGGGTACATCGACCGAGATATACGACTACCTGCGTCTCCTCTATGCCCGCATCGGCAAGACCATCTCGCCCGTGAGCGGGGTGGAGGTGAAGAAACACACCACCGCCGACGTCGTGGCCTGTGCACAGTCCTTGCCTGAGGGCAGTAAGGTGGCTCTGCTGGTACGCATGACGGTGCCCGAGGGCAGAACCCTGGAGGAGCATGTCGATGTGCTGATCAAGTCGGGTTTTGCGCGTGCCGAGAACGAAGGTCGCTTCATCCGTCTGGAGGAGGTGTCGGCCTCACCCTTCAACCTGGTGATAGACCGTATGAAGATGCCGTTCGAGGATGCTGCCGCCCTAAGCCGATTCGGCGACTCGGTGGAGACGGCCTTCTACGAGGGCAACGGCGAGATGACACTCAAGGCGTGGGTGCCCGACGGCGAAGGGGGCGAGGAGATACGTGAGGCGTTCTTTTCCAAGCGGTTTGAGGCCGACGGCATCACCTTCGAGGAACCGACCGACATGATGTTCAACTTCAACAGTCCGATGGGTGCTTGTCCCACGTGCGAGGGCTTCGGTAAGGTGTTGGGCATCGACGAGAACCTGGTCATCCCGAACCAGGCCCTCTCGGTGATGGAGGATGCGGTGGTGTGCTGGCGCGGCGAGAAGATGGGGGAGTGGAAGAAATACTTCATCCAGGGCAGTCAGGAAGTGACATTGAGCGACGGCAAGCCTTTCCCTATTCATCGACCTTATTACCAGTTGACGCAGGAGCAGAAAGACCTGCTCTGGAAGGGGTATCCACCGGTGTTGGGCACCAGTCAGGAGGCGCGGATGGAGAAGGTGGTCTATGGATTGGACGACTTCTTCCAGATGGTGAACGAGAACCTCTACAAGATTCAGTACCGCGTGATGCAGGCGCGCTATCGCGGCAAGACGGTATGCCCCACTTGTCATGGCAGCCGGTTGAAGAAAGAGGCCACCTATGTCCAGGTGGGTGGCAAGTCAATCACCGAGGTGGTGCGTATGAGCGTGTCGGACCTGGTGCCGTTCTTTGCTCAGTTGGAGGAGCAACTCACAGAACATGAGCGCACTATCGCCAAACGCCTGTTGACCGAGATACGCAACCGCCTGCACTTCCTGGAGGAGGTGGGACTGTCGTACTTGACCCTGGACCGACTGTCGAACTCGTTGTCGGGCGGTGAGAGTCAGCGCATCAACCTCGCCACGTCGTTGGGTTCGGCGTTGGTGGGTTCGATGTATATCTTGGACGAACCCTCCATCGGCTTGCACAGTCGTGATACTGACCAACTTATACAGGTGTTGCGCGAATTGCGTGACCAGGGTAACACGGTTATCGTCGTAGAGCATGACGAAGAGATCATCCGCTCGGCCGACTACCTGATTGACATCGGCCCCGAGGCAGGTGTGCACGGTGGCGAGGTGGTGTATCAAGGTCCGGTGTCGGAACTCCAATGGGAGGGCGACGGGGCATCGGTCCAGACGGCGGAGAGGAAGGATGTATCGTCCTCCTACACAGCGCGTTTCATGATTGGCGCCGAGAAGATTGAGCCGCCTCTGCATACCCGTCCGTGGAGTCGTTACATCGAGATATGCGGAGCGTTGCAGAACAACCTCAAGAACCTGAACGTCCGGATTCCGTTGGGCGTGATGACAGTGGTGACAGGTGTGTCGGGGTCGGGCAAATCGACGCTGGTGCGCGACATCCTGTATCGAGGTATGTTGCGCCAGTTGGACTTGGTGGGCGATGCGCCAGGTGCCTTTGCCGGCTTCAAGGGGGATGTGTCGGCCGTCCAGCATATCGAGTTCATTGACCAGAACCCGATTGGCAAATCGACCCGAAGCAATGCCGCCACCTACCTGAAGGCGTATGACGAGATTCGGCGTGTCTTTGCCGAACAGCAGATGTCGAAGCAGTTGGGCTTCACGCCGGCTACGTTCTCGTTCAATGTGGAGGGCGGCCGATGTGAGGAATGCAAAGGTGAAGGCACTATCACCGTCGAGATGCAATTCATGGCGGACTTGGTCATCGAGTGCGAGTCTTGTCACGGTCAGCGCTTCAACAGCGATGTGTTGGAGGTGAAGTACAAGGGATTGAACATTGCCCAGGTGCTCGACCTCTCGGTGGACGAGGCGGTAGAGTTCTTCAAAGACGAACCCAGCGTGGTGCGTCGTCTCGTGCCGTTGCAGAAAGTGGGACTGGGTTACATCAAGTTGGGACAGAGTTCGAGCACGCTGTCGGGCGGTGAGAACCAGCGCGTTAAGTTGGCCTACTATCTGGTGGGCGGCGTGAAGCGCGACACGTTGTTGGCCAACGAACACACCTTATTTATCTTCGATGAACCTACCACAGGCCTCCATCTGCATGACGTGCGCATCCTGCTCGACGCCTTCAACGAACTGTTGCAATATGGGCACACGTTGGTCATCATCGAACACAACCTGGACGTCATCAAGTGCGCCGACCATGTCATCGACCTCGGTCCCGAGGGTGGAGATGCTGGCGGTAATCTGGTCTTCCAAGGCACGCCACGTGACCTCTGTCAGTGCGAGGCGTCGTACACAGCGAAGTACCTGAAGGCGAAGTTCGCGGGGAAAGAGTAGAGAGTAAAGGGTAATGAGCAAAGTAGAATGCTCCTATCGCCCGCGCAACCCAGGCTTCGATTACTATGGGGTGGGCACTTATCTCATTACGCTGGTGGTGAGTGAGCGTAGGCCATTGTTGGCAAGACTCAACGACGATGCGGCTCATCCTGCGGTGCAGTTGACCCCGTTGGGCGAAGCGGTGCAACAGGATTGGCAGCGCATCCCCGAGCACCAAGCCCGTCACGGCCATCAGGTGCAGGTATTGGCGGGGGTGTGTATGCCCGATCATTTCCATGGCGTGATACAGGTATTGGCCCCGATGCAGCGGTGTCTGGGCGATATCGTGCAGGCATTTAAGTCGGTTTGCACCAAGCATTGGCAACAGCAACAGGGGCTTGAGTCGTCCTGCAATCGACCAATATCGGTCGATTGCTTCGGTCCGGAGGCGCCGGTTTGGCTCCAGGTAAAAGCCCGGCAACATGGCACCGAGGGGGCCTTGATTAACAGCCTCTCCAAGCGCCAACGGCGAGAATATTACGCGCGGGTGGGACCAGAAAGACGGCCGCTCTTTGACGAGAACTACGATGACACGGTATGCCTGGATGATCGCCATCGGGCAGCAATGATTGCCTACGTGCACGATAATCCCCGTCGCGCCATCTTGCGTCGCCTCTTGCCAGATGTGATGCGCCGCAGCTTGCATGTGCAGATTGGCGACCGCAGTTATGGCGCATTTGGTAATCTCCACTTGCTGCGTTGGCCCAATCGGGTGCAGGTATTCTGTCATCGACGTCATCCTGTCAGCCGAGAGCCTTATGAAACGACCGAGGACTATGTCCGGCAACGCGAGGCATGGCGCGAAGCTATATTGCGAGGGGCTACCGTTATCGTCACGCCGGGTGTGTCACGCGGCGAACAGTTGATGAAAGAGGAATGCCTCGAACGAGGTTATCCCCTCATACATATACAGAAAGAGCCTATCGGCCGCTATTGGAAACCCGAAAGACGGCGCTTCGAGGCTTGTGCACGAGGTAGTCTCTTAATCCTGGCACCCTGGGGCCTGGACGACATGGCACCAGTGGCCGACGTGCCAGCCGATTCTGACTATAGCCGTTTTCACAATCTCAATGCCCTGGCGGCTGAAATCTGTGCCTTCGATGGTCCTGCCAAGATGATGAAAGAGTAAGGGATTGAGATGCTCTTCACTAAAGGGATTAAGGCGCCGTTCACCATAAATTGTTGGTCGAAATTAATTCACTATGACCAACCTTATTAATCAAACAAATATCGAACATTATGAATAAGCAAGATTTACGCATCGTATATATGGGTACGCCGGACTTTGCGGTGCCATCGTTGGATGCCCTGGTGCAGGGTGGATATAACGTAGTGGGTGTCATCACCATGCCCGACAAACCGGCGGGACGTGGTCACAAGGTGCAGTTCAGTCCCGTCAAGGAGTATGCCTTGGCGCATGATATCCCGTTGCTGCAACCCGAGAAGTTGAAGGAAGAGACTTTTCTGGAGGCTTTGCGTGCCTGGAAGGCTGACTTGCAAGTAGTTGTGGCGTTCCGTATGTTGCCCGAAGTGGTTTGGAATATGCCGCGATGCGGTACGTTCAACCTCCATGCTGCCCTCTTACCTCAGTATCGAGGTGCCGCACCTATCAACTGGGCGGTGATGAATGGTGACCGAAAAACGGGTGCCACAACCTTCTTCCTGGACCACGAGATTGATACGGGGCGCATCATCTTGAAAGAAGAGATGGACATTGCGCCCGACGAGAATGTTGGTTCGGTGCATGACCGACTCATGGAGTTGGGCAAAGGACTGGTGTGTCGTACCGTGGACCTCGTCCTTGCCGCTGAGGGCGACATCAACCGCATCCCGACTATCGACCAGGAGACCTTGATGTCCGACCTTGTATCGGCCACGGGTATTGCCGAGCTGCGTCCCGCTCCGAAGATCTTCAAGGAGACCTGTCAGTTGGATTGGAACCGCACGTGCGAACAACTCTACAATCAAGTGCGCGGTCTTTCTCCTTACCCCGCCGCATGGACCACTCTCACCCTCTCGTCGGGCGAAGAGGTTGCTCCCGTCAAGGTGTTCAAAGCCAGTAAGTTGGCTGGTTCGCTCCCCGTCGGAAAGATGGATACCGACGGCAAGACCTACATTCACCTCGGTTGTGCCGACGGCATCCTCTCGTTGGACGAACTCCAGTTCCCCGGCAAGAAACGCATGGATGTCAAGGCATTGCTCAATGGCGTGAAAATGTAATCTGCTGCAAAACCTCATAACCTCAAGACCTTAGAACCTTACCACCTCATAACCTAAGGTTCTCCTAAACCTCACGCAATGATTAATATCAATACCCAAGAACTCCTGGAGATACTCGACGCGACGCCTGCTGCCCAGAACATCATGTTGGTGGGACGGCACGGCATCGGCAAGTCGGAGATATTGACCCACTACTTCGAGCAGCGCCACATGCGTGTCGTGGCACTCTTCCTGGGGCAGATGTCCGACCCCGGCGACCTCATCGGTTTGCCGCGTCCGATGCAGTCGGATGGGGAAAAGACGATTGGTCGCACCGTCTTCATGCCCCCCTATTGGTGGCCCGAGGAGGACCAACCTATCGTGCTCTTCCTGGATGAGTTGAACCGCGCTCGACCCGAGGTGTTGCAGACCATCATGGACTTAGCGTTGAACCGCAAACTGGCAGGTAGAGCCCTTCCGGCAGGCAGTCGGGTCATTGCTGCGGTCAATGCGGGTGAGGAATATCAGGTCACCGACCTCGACCCCGCTTTGGTGTCGCGCTTCAACATCTACCAGTTCCAGCCGACCGCTGCCGAGTGGTTGTTGTGGGCAGAGCAGAACAAGTTGGATTACCGCGTCCGACAGTTCCTTCAAGCCGAACCTATTTGGCTGGACGGCAACGAGGGCCAGAAAGAGGGCATCGACACCGGCTTGGAAAAGAGTCCCGACCGCCGTGCTTGGAAGAAGGTGTCCGACCTCCTGTTGGGACAGGAGGACTTGCGTGAAGTGCACCGGAAGATGGTGGCAGGCATTGTCGGTACCGCCGCCACGAGCCAGTTCTTTGCCTCGATCAGTCACACCAAAGTGCTGAGCGGCATGGAGGTATTGCTCGACTTCGACCGTCACAAAATGGTGCTCCAGAAATACCAGTTGCACCAGTTGGCGATGGTCAACGAGGGCATCTTCCGTTTCTTGGAGGCGGGCGACATCCAACCCAATCAGGTGGAGACGGTAGCCGCCAACCTCACTGCCTATTACACCTTGCTCTCCAAGTCGAAGAGCACCGAGGCCTTGGCCCACTTCGCATCGGTCTATGACAAAGGAGCTTACCAAAAAGCGATCCTCTTCCTCCTCGACCATACGCCGAAGGTATATGATAAGTTGATGAAATTCATTGCAAAGTTGTGAGGGGGACTCTCCCCAACCCTCCCTTAGAGGGAGGGGGATTATTATTTTGAAAACTTCCTAACTCGACCCATTTTTGATCATTATACTTTTGCGAGGGGGTCCATATTATGCAAGATATCTTTCGACGCATCTCGGAGCAATGGTTCCTACGCGAACCGGCCTTCTTCAGTCTGTATTGCACACATCCGCTGGAGGAGAACTTCGCCATGCAGTGCGCCGTGCGTAGTGGGCAACATCGCATCGAGTATAATCCCGCCTTGTTGAAGGGACGCACCTTGGCCGATATCGAGCAACTGTTGCGAATCGAACTGCTCCGTATCTTCATGAAGCATCCCTATCAGCGACAACCCGAAGGGTGTAGTCTGACTGCCAAGCGATTAGGTAGTGACTGCGCCCTTTCTTCGTACGGATTGCCGACCTCCAATACGCCAGCGTCACAGCCTTTCGCGTATGCCCGACCCAGCGATTTCCACTTGGACGAAGGAATGCACTTCGAGTGGTATGCCCGACGCATCGAGGAGCAGTTGGAACAAGGAGCGGGGGAGGATGACAAGACGGAATCACCTTCCGAGGCCTCTCAGGACGAGACTTCGACCTCGTCTTCCGATAGTCAAGGGGCGACCTCATCTTCCGATGACCATGACGACGGCGCGTGGCGCGATTCCTCCGTCCTGTGGCGCGAGGATGCCTTGGCCGTACAAGACATCAACGACCTCATCAAGACCCTCTCCCATTGGGGGACCATCCCTGGCAACGTGGTGCAGATGATACAGGCCTCCACCCAGTCGCGCATCGACTATCGCCTTATCATGCAAGGTTTTAGGGGACATATCCTGTCGAGCAAACGACGTCTCACCCGTATGCGACCCAACCGCCGTACAGGTTTCGACCAGATGGGGTCGGTCCGCAAGTTCGACACCCGTCTCCTGGTGGCGGTCGATGTGAGTGGTTCCATCTCCGACCGCACGTTGACCTACTTTTACGGAGTCATCAACCGTTTCTTCCGTTATGGCATTGACCATATCGACAGCGTGCAGTTCGACAGCGCCTTGCGCGAGGTCGTTCCGTTGCGCAAAGCCTCCCGACGGGTAGAAATCAAAGGGCGCGGCGGCACCAGTTTCCAACCCATCTTCGACTACGTTCGGGACCACAATGACTACGACGGCATTATCATTCTTACCGATGGCGGAGCACCGCACCCGGTGGTCGATGCCTCCATCCGAGCCAAAGTCCTTTGGATCTGTGAGGACGAACACAGCTACCAACTCTGCAAGGACTGGATGTCGCTCTTTGGCCGAGTGTGCTATATGACCTTATAAAGATAGGAACCATCGGAGTATGCTGAGAAATCGGCATACTCCGATGGTTTTTTCTGATTATTTGGATTACTCCGAGTTCTCCGATTACTCCGAGTATTCTGATTACTCCGATATCCTTCCTCCAACCACAAAAGAGGGTGCGCCTTGACAGGTGCACCCTCCATAGCAGAGTTAATATTTAGTAGTTGGATCGCTTCACTCAACTATACCCTTGAGTTATTTAGAATTGATCCATTTTTTCGATTTAGAATACGCCCTGAGCCATCATAGCCTTGGCAACCTTCATGAAGCCGGCAACGTTAGCGCCCTTCACGTAGTTGACATAGCCGTCGGCCTCGGTACCGTACTTGACGCAGTTCTCGTGGATGTTCTCCATGATCCAGAGCAACTTAGCGTCAACCTCCTCAGCGGTCCAAGAGAGACGCTCTGAGTTCTGTGACATCTCAAGACCAGATACAGATACGCCACCTGCGTTAGAAGCCTTACCTGGAGAGTAGAGGATCTTGGCCTGCTGGAATACCTTGATAGCGCCTGGAGTGGTAGGCATGTTAGCACCCTCGCAAACAGCGATTACGCCGTTAGCAACCAATGCCTTAGCTGCCTCCTCGTTGAGCTCATTCTGAGTAGCGCAAGGCAGGGCGATGTCGGCCTTCTCGAACCAAGGCTTCTTGCCCTCGACATACTTAGCGTTAGGATACTGGTCAACATATTCCTTGATACGACCACGCTGTACCTGCTTGAGGTCGAAGATGTAGTCCAACTTAGCGCGATCGATACCTTCTGGATCGTAGATGTAGCCGTCAGAGTCGGACATGGTCATTGGGATACCACCCAACTGGAGGACCTTCTCGGCAGCATACTGAGCAACGTTACCGGCACCAGAGATGAGCACCTTCTTGCCCTTGATCTCCTGACCCTTGGTCTTGAGCATAGCGCGGAGGAAGTAAACGGTACCATAACCAGTAGCCTCAGGACGGATGAGAGAACCACCGAACTCGATGCCCTTGCCCGTGAGGACGCCCTGATACTGACGAGTGTACTTCTTGTAAGCGCCGAACATGTAACCTACCTCGCGACCACCTACGCCGATGTCACCAGCTGGAACGTCGCAGTCAGGACCGATGTGGCGGGTCAATTCAAGCATGAAGGCCTGGCAGAAACGCATAACCTCGGCGCTTGACTTGCCACGTGGAGAGAAGTCGGAACCACCCTTGGCACCACCCATTGGGAGAGTGGTCAGAGAGTTCTTGAAGGTCTGCTCGAAAGCCAAGAACTTGAGGATGCCCAAGTTAACGGACTTGTGGAAGCGGATACCACCCTTGTAAGGGCCAATGGCATTGTTGTGCTGGATACGGTAGCCCATGTTGGTCTGGATGTTACCATTGTCGTCCATCCAAGTGACACGGAACTGATAAACACGATCCGGAATGCAGAGGCGCTCGATGAGGTTGACCTTGTCGAACTCAGGATGCTTGTTGTACTCCTCCTCGATGGTGCCGAGGACCTCTTCTACTGCCTGATGATACTCTGGCTCGTTAGGGAATCTCTGCTTCAGATTCTCAAGAACTTTCTTTGCGTCCATGATTGAATTGTTTTTGGATTAAAGAACTATATACATTAAAAATTAACTAATATGCGTCTTGGTTTCAAATTCGCGGTGCAAAGATATAACTTTTTTCAACAACTACCAAATATTTTTATAACTTTTTTACGTTAAATCGCAAAAAAAGTAGAAAATTGCCTAATTTTCGGTATTTTTATAACTTTTTGCTTGAATTTAGCATAAATAGTATATATTCGTCATATTCATTCTTTTCTTCTCGACGTTCTGTGGATTATTTTCGATTTTAATAGCACATTGTTGTCTATCTCGAAAAAGTTGTTTATCTTTGTGGCGTCATTGGACCCGGGGACCTCCCACGCCCCCCTCATTCACTGTCGTTCAACCTTCGGAATGGGTCCGGTCGTGTTGCGGTCTTGGTCCGTTCTTCCAAAAGAACGAAAAAGAACCAAAAAAGAAAGCAAAAAGAACGGAAAAAGAACGCAACTCCGTTAGGACGACGGCAGGACGGGCCCAGGAAAAATTAAAAATGAAAAGTGAAAAATGAAAAGACTTTTCCTCCTCGATGCTTACGCATTGATCTACAGAGCCTACTATGGTTTTATATCGAAGCCCCTGGTGAATAGCAAGGGCGTGAACACGGGTGCCATCTATGGCTTTGTCAAGACGTTGCAGGATGTGCTGAGCGGGCAGAAGATGCCCGGGTTCGACGACCTGCTGACGCCCGACCTCATTGCCGTGTGCTTCGACCCGAAGGGAGGCACGTTCCGACATAAAGAGTTCCCGACCTACAAGGCGCAGCGTGAAGCTCAGCCGGAGGACATCACGGTGGCGGTGCCTTGGATCAAGAAAATCATCGAGGCGTACCGTATCCCAATCTTCGAGGTTGCGAACTACGAGGCAGATGACGTGGTCGGTACGTTGGCGCGGTTGGCCGACGAGGCGGGGGAGTACGACACCTTCCTCATGTCGCCCGACAAGGACTATGCCCAGTTGGTGTCGGAGCGTAGCCGCATCTTCAAGCCGAAGAGTTTCGGACCGGGTTACGAGATATTGGACGTGCCTGCCGTGCTGGCCAAATATGGCTTGCAGAATACGTTGCAGGTCATCGACATGTTGGGCCTGCAAGGCGATTCGGCCGACAATATCCCAGGTTGTCCAGGCGTAGGACCCAAGACGGCACAGAAACTCATCGAGGATTTCGGCAGCATCGACGAGATGTTGCGCCAAGTGGAAGAGGCGGCTGCCCAGGGAAGGAAGGAGTTGCCGCAGATGAAGAAGACGATGTTTGCCAAGGTGCTCGACAACGCCCAGCAGATACGCGACTCCAAGTATCTGGCCACCATCTGCCGCACGGTGCCGGGGGTGACCATCGACCCCGAACAACTGCGGCTGAAGGAGCCCGACAACGAGGCGTTGTACCAGATCTTCGACGAACTGGAGTTCCGCCAACTGCGTGACAAGGTGAAGCCGTCGGCTGCCCCCGCACCCAGCGGCGACCTGTTTGCCTCGGTCATGCCATCGGAGCAGGAGGAGGCCGAAAAGCCGGCACTGCCGATGTCGCACCTGTCCGATGTGCCTCATCAATATACTATCTGCACCACCGCTGCCCAGCGTGCCGCCTTGGTGCAGCAACTCGGGTCGGTGCCCGCTTTTGCCTTCGACACCGAGACCACATCGACCAATGTGATGGAGGCCGAGTTGGTGGGCATCAGTTTTGCCATCGACGACCATCGGGCCTGGTATATCCCCGTTCCGGCCGACCCGAAAGCGGCACAGAGCATCGTCGAAGAGGTGCGTCCGCTGTTGGAGAACGGCAAGGTGCTCAAGGTGGCACAGAACCTGAAGTACGACTACTCGGTGTTGCGTCGGTATGGGCTGGAGGTGGCGGAACCCTGTTTTGACACCATGATAGCCCACTACCTGTTGGAGCCCGAACAGCCGCACAACATGGACCACTTGAGTGAGGTCTATCTGCACTATACACCGATTCCGACCTCGGCCCTGTTGGAGGGCGATGGCCAACCGAAGGCACAAGCCTATGTCGAGGACCTCTTTGCCCAGGTGGAGGAGGAGCCGGCCAACGCGGCATCGCGCACCATGCGCGACTGCCCTGTCGAGCAGGTGGCCGAATACTGCTGCGAGGACAGCGACGTGACGTTCCAACTCTATCGGACCTTTGCGCCGATGTTGCAGTCGGAGGGGATGGAGAAGCTGTTCAGCGACATCGAGATGCCCCTGGTGTGCGTGTTGGCCGAAATGGAGTTGACGGGCGTGCGCCTGGATGCCTCGGCATTGAAAGAGTCGGAGTCGGAACTCAAGGAGGAGTTGCAACGGTTGGACAACCGCCTGGCCGAACTGGTGGGGCATCCGTTCAACCCGTTGTCGCCCAAGGCGGTGGCCACGGTGCTGTACGACGAACAGAAGATGGACCCCAAGAGCAAGTCGCGCAGTACGGCGGAGGAGATTCTCCAGCAGTTGCGTAACAAGGTGTTGGACAACGAGAAGAAGGTCGAGATCATCGACGACATCCTCGCCTATCGCGGGGTGAAGAAGTTGCTCAGCACCTATATCGAGGCGTTGCCTCTGGAGGTGAACCCTCGAACAGGACGCATCCATGCGCAGTTCAACCAGACCATTACGGCCACGGGCCGACTCTCGTCCAGCCACCCGAACCTACAGAATATTCCGGTGCGCGACGAGATGGGCCGCGTGCTGCGTAAGGCCTTCGTTCCCGACCCGGGCGAGGTGTTCTTCAGCGCCGACTACAGTCAGATTGAGCTCCGTCTGATGGCGCACCTCAGTCAGGATCCAAACATGGTGGAGGCCTTCCTGTCGGGCGAGGATATTCATCGTGCTACGGCTGCCAAGATCTATCACCTGCCGTTGGACGAGGTCACTAAGTTGCAACGTACCAAGGCCAAGACTGCCAACTTCGGCATCATTTACGGTATCTCCTCGTTCGGATTGGCGAGCCGATTGAACATCTCGCGCACCGAGGCAAAGGAGTTGATCGACGGTTACTTTGCCACCTATCCGAAGGTGAAGGAGTACATGGACAAGTGTATTGCCGTGGCGCACGAGAAGGGATACGTCGAGACCCTCTTTGGCCGCAAACGTATGTTGCCCGATATCCATTCGGCCAATGCCACCGTGCGCGGTTACGCTGAACGCAATGCTATCAACGCCCCCATCCAGGGTACGGCTGCCGACATCATCAAGATTGCCATGGTCCACATCGCCCGCCGCATCAAGCAGGAGGGTCTGCATGCCAAGTTGCTCATCCAGGTGCACGACGAATTGAACTTCTCGGTACCTGCTGCCGAACTGCCTGCATTGCAGAAACTGGTGCTGGAGGAGATGGCAGCAGCCTGCCCGCTGTCCGTTCCCCTCATTGCCGACTGCGGCAGTGGCGACAACTGGTTGGTGGCGCACTAACTCACAACAGCGGCAATGGCCAGTGCCATTGCCGCTGTTGTGAAAGAGTAGAGAGTAAAGAGTAATGTGTAAGGTAGTTACAAATCAAATTGGCAATTGATAATTGAGTTCCGTAAGTAATATTCAAAAACGGATGACGTCAATCGTAGATACTGACTTTGGAGAGATATTGCTCCGTGAGAATAGTCGAGCCAGGGGCTTTACCTTTCGGGTGAGGGAGGGTCAAATGGTCGTCACCCTACCACCGAGGTGCACGGAACGGGAACTGCGGGAGAGCATTGAGCGGATGCGTCCTAAGTTGTTGAAACTGTGGGAGAAAGCAACCAAGTCGCCCTCCCAGCAACCTGAGTTGCGGCACATCGACTGGAACTTCCGCCTGGAGTCGGAGGACATCACCATCGACTTGCAACCCGATGCCACTTTGCGCGACGGGAAGTTCCGCCTTACCAAGGACCGTGGGCACGTCACGTTGGTCGGACCTGCCGATTATGATTTCGACGGCGAGGGGGTACAAACTTGGTTGGAGAAGGTCATCACCGAGCAGATTCGTAGTTACGCCCGAGGTATCTTGCCTGCCCGTTTGCGCGCCTTGTCGCAACAGTTTGACCTGCCGTTTGCCGACGTTCGCATCAATGCCGCCCACGGTCGGTGGGGCAGTTGCGGAAGAAAACAGCAACGTGGTCTGTTCGGTTGGTCATCCCAGTCCGATTATCATATCCACCTATCGCTCTACACCTTGCTCCTGCCCGAGCGACTGCAACGCCTCGTCATGCTCCATGAGTTGACCCATACGTTGGAGATGAATCACAGTCCGCGCTTCCATGCCCGCCTGAACGCGATGCTCGATGGCCAGGAAGCGGCGTTGGAAAAAGAATTGAAGCGGTACACAACAAGTATCTTCGCCTTTGTTCAGCATCTGTGAGGTGCACGACGATGGACCAAAGAGAATCCTAATAACGGTACGCGAGTGAAGACTCGCGTACCGTTATTAGGATAAATACTAAATATTAAATACTAAAGGGGACTTCTATTAATTGTCATTCTGTTCATCGCGAAGAATCTTAAGACGCATTTGCAGTCAATACAGAGATGTTTCGTTTCGCTCAACATGACATTAGAACAGGCCTAAATATTATTTTTCCATCGCTTTCTTAAAATCTTTGGCAGCGTCGGAGATGTTATCTGCAGCGTCCTCTACGGCATCGGAGATTTCGTTGGCCGCCTTCTTGGCTGCTTTGGAGACGTCTTCGGCAGCATCGGCAGCCGCCTCTTTGGCTTGGACGGCCTTGCCCTGGACACTGAGGGCGGCACACTTCACACGGAGTTTGCCAAGTTGGATTTTCTCCTGAGCCGAATACTCGTATTTGGCGATGTCCGCCTCGATGTCTTGGAGTTCCTTCTCAAATCGGTTCCAATCCTTCGCAGTATATTGACTGCATTTGGCAGATGTCTTGTTGTACAATTCTTCCATGTCGGCCAGGGCGGCCTCCTTGGTGCGAGTGCAGGCTGCGAGAGCCGCAACGGTCAGCAGCAGAGCTGCCATACGAAACAGGTTTTTCATAAGCGTTTTATTCTTGGGTTAATGATGGATCTGGTTGAACTTTCTTGCCGGGACGGGTATAAAACTTCACGGAACATTTGGGCTTCGGTTTGCCCATGTTCTTCTTGCTTTTTTACTCCCCTTATTATTCTTTCAATAATTATGTATGAAAACCCTTATTCAATCTTGTTGGCAAATGCCTTGTAGCCCATAGTAATGCTAAACGAAAGATTGAATATTGGGTAGAAGCCTTTGCTGTCTTTCAACTTGGAAAAAAGGATGCTTGGTTTCACCTGCAAGGCAAAGAATTGCTGGTTGGCAGTGGTGCGATAGTTACTGCCCCAACTATAAATGGCCATGCCATTGTAAACATGGGTGTGGGTAAATATCGGCACGTCGTAACGGCAACCGATACCGAAACAGAAACCTGAGCGGCTCGGGGTATGCTCCTTGTTATTCTCGTCGGTATATTTGTCTCGACTGTTCATGCGGGCCTCGCCAATGCAGAGCATAGGATAGAAGCTGTTCTTGCCCGATGGATTGACCAGATAACCAGCCTGCATGAGGACCTGCGTGGCATCCACTTCCTCGCCTTTCACAATTGGGCCATCTTTGCTTTTGTAGTCCTGTTTGCTCTTGGCGCGGAAGTTGCTACAGATGTCAAAACCAACAAGATAGCGTTTGTATTCCCAGTCGGCACCCATCTTGAAACCCGATGGCGCATTGGTGTAAAAGTCGTTGTTGGTGTAACTGTAGTTGTAGCCGAAGTGGACGTCGAACGAACCAAATCTGTTGCCCAATGGAATCTGCTGTGGGTCAATGTCTGGAGTGGCCAACAGGGAATCAACCTCGGCGGCAAAGCGGTCCATCACCTCGGTATTCTGACCGAAATGGGTGCTGTCGGCCATCTCGGCGTCCTTTTCGCTGTGCTGGCTGAAGTAGAAGTTGAAGACGTCATCAAACTGGGCGTCGGGGTTGGCAAGCAAGTCCTGGTTGGTCTTGCGACGATAGTACTCCAGCAGGTTGAACGAGGTCTGGCAGTAGCGCAACATCTCGGGCGTCTGCAGGTTCTTCTCGATGAAGGATTTGTTCTGGTCCATCCACAGCTCCGTTTTCATGTAGGTGAGTCGGCCCCAGGGAACACGAATTTTTTTGGCCGATGACTGAATCTTCCAATAGAGGCGATAGGCCATGGTGTCGTTCTTGGCACGCTTGCCCAGGAAGTCGTCCAACTGGAGTGGGCGGCTCTCCCAAGTGATCTCTTTTTTGCTGTAAGATTCGTAGGATTTTGCCAACAACGAGGTTGCCGACAGCAGGAATGCGCAAAGTAATAGTTTTCTCATATCCATGAGTGGGGTGATTTATTTTGTATTGTTTGGGTTTGTTTCGGTCGAAGGGGCAGCAACGTTGTCTGTCTTTGTTTGAGGTTTGCCGGGACGGGTATAGAACTTGACGGAGCACTTGGGTTTCGGTTTGCCCAACTGCTTTTTCCGCTCTTCGTAGGCGGCATATTGTCGTTCCAAAAAGTTGTCTGCCATGATTGCCTTGTTTTTCTGAGCTGCAAAAATACGGTACATGCACCACATTACCAAATGAATGGGCAACTTTTTGTGGTTGCTGGCTTGTATTTGTTTCTTTAATAGGGGTTTTGTCACATGGTATTGAAAGAAAGCAATGGCTTGTTTTGTCGGGCCTTCGGGAGATTTTTTACTCAATTATTTGGCGCGGTCGGAAAAAGTCTCTATATTTGCGCCCATAACCATCTAAAAACACAAATCGCATGAAACAAGACAACATCTTGCGTGTCGGCATTATCGGCACAGGTTGGATAGCCCAGAAGGCGGTAATGACGCTACGTCAGATGTCGCTCTGTGAGGCTTATGCCGTCGGGTCGCGCACCCAGGAAAAGGCAGACGCTTTTGCTGCCGAGTGGAACATCCCGAAGGCGTATGGGTCGTATGCCGACTTGATTGCCGACCCCGACGTGGACTTGGTTTATATCGGCGCGCCGCACTCGCACCACTATGACGTGACGCGCGAGGCATTGCAGGCGGGCAAACCTTGTCTGGTGGAAAAGGCGTTCATGGCTAATGCCCGGCAGACGGAAGAGATTATCGCTTTGGCGCGACAGCGGAAAGTCTTCCTCGCCGAAGCTATTTGGACGCGCTATCAGCCTGCGGTTCAGATGGTTAGACAACTCTTGGCCGATGGTCGCATCGGTACGCCCCGTCTCATCACCGCTACCTTGGGTTATTCGATGGGCAACAAGGAACGCATCATGCGACCCGACCTATGTGGCGGCGCGCTGTTGGACCTGGGTGTGTATGCTCTGAACTTCGTCCGTATGTTCACCGACAGCGACATCGTCCGGATGGATGGTCATTGCGTCAAGAGTGATACGGGCATGGACCTGACTAATGCTATCACATTGATACTCAAGGATGGAACGCTCGCCAACGTGCAGTCGTCGGCCGCCTGTGTGGGCGACAACATCGGTGTCATTGCTGGCACCCGAGGCAACCTCATCATCGACAATATCAATAATCCGCAGACCATCACCGTGAACGGTCCCGACCGTACTTATGTCGAGACAATATGCGTGCCCCAACAGATTACGGGCTACGAATACCAGTTCCTCGCTTGTCGTCAGGCGTTGCTCGACGGCCTGCTCGAACCTCGGGAGATGCCCCTCGACGAAACGCTCTATATCATGCGGTTGATGGACCAGTTGCGTCTGAAATGGGGTGTGAAGTACCCGATGGATGAGAGTGATTAAAAGGAAGAGAAAAGGATTTTAAGGGAATTGACAAGGAAGTGACAAGGACGAATGTTGCAGCCGAATAACTTTGACTGAACGAGGTATCGTCCTTGTCACTTCCTTTAATAATATTTAGACGAAGAAAAGCGACGTCCTTGTCACTTCCTTGTCACTTCTTTGTCACTTCTTTGTCACTTCCTTTTAGACAAAGAACAGCGACACGCCAAAGACGCAGATGAAGGCACCGGCGACCTCCCAGACGGTGACTTTCTGCTTGAACAGCAACCAACTGGGGAGGATGATGAGGACGGGAGTGAGCGACATGATGGTCTGCGCAATGCCGGCATGGGTATAGAGGGTAGCCATGAGCGAGAGTGAGACTCCGACGAAGGGACCGAAGATGGCTGCACCCAGGGCACAGTACATGGCCTTACGGTTGCTCACTGCCATTTGCAGGCGGCGCATTCCGTTGTGCGACAAGAGGAAAAGGGCGATGGAGAAACCGGCTAATCCGGTGATGGCGCGTATCATCGTCGAGGCAAAAGGCATCATGAACGAGAGGGGGAGCGGCAACCAGGCGGTCGGGCTGACCCATTGAGAAAGGTCGTCGATGCCCTGTAGGGCGAGGGCGGCCTCGTAATGTTCCATGCCCACCTTGCTCAGTACCAGTCCTACGCCTTGACACATGCCGGCGCACACCCCGAGCAGGATGCCCTTGGGTGGCAGTTTGAGTTGCAGACGTTTGGAGTCGCCCCCTCGGTTGAGCACCGACATACTGATGCCTAACAGGGTGATAATCATACCTGCCAGTGCCAAGGGGCGCATACTCTCGCCCAACAATATCCAGGCGGTCAAAGCAGCGGAGGGTGAAGCCAGCGTCATGAAGAGTTGACCGACGCGTGAACCCATCAGGATGTAACTCTGGAAGAGGCACCAGTCGCCCAACGCATAACCTACCAGCCCCGACAGACTGAGCCACAACCAGGTCTTGCCATCGGCCATGAGGGGATAGGGCGTGCCGATTGTCAACCACAAGGTTAGTGCCAATAGGGAGAGGGAGAGTACCATCCTCACCACATTGAGCGGCAAGGAACCCATGCGCTTGGAGGCAACCTCCGAGAAAAGTGCTGTAGCCGTCCACGAGAATGCTACACCCAAAGAAATCAATTCACCGAGATACATACCGTTCGTTTTCCTACAGACGTTTTCTCGCCATAACATAAAACAAGTTTTCTGTCTATGGCTTAACGAAAACGTAGATTTCGTTCCACAAAAAGAGTGTGTCTTGTTTGCGGCGGCAAAGATAGTTATAATAGTTGATTCCTGCAAGAAAATGTATCAATTATGCAACAGAAATTCCTGAATTGGCCAGTACTTAATGCATTCTCTGAATTTTCGGTCACAAACTGAAGGGAGTTGTTAATCTCTTTGTCATATTTCGAAGAAAAATGTCTGTAGTTTCAAGAATTATGCTTACCTTTGCGCCTGTAAGTAATAGAGACTGATTCACTATGGATAAACGCAACCTGTTCAAAATGTCCTGTTATGGAGGGTTCTACTCCATGTGTGTGTTGGCGCTGCTCGAACCGTTCGGCATTGACCAAATCCAGGATTATCGTCTGCTTTTCATCTTTTGCGAAGGTATGCTGGCCGTTTTGGTGGCATGGCTTTCGGTCTTGATATACAATTGTTTCCGACCCATCAGCAATGATTTGGCCAACCAAAGCCGACTGCGCATCGCTCTCGACAACCTAGCGATTCATCTTATCAATATTCCCCTGCTTTCGGGGGCTTTGCTCACCTTCTGCGGATGGATGAACCGCGATGACCTGGGTGCTTATTGGGTGGATGGCGAAGGGCATTTCACGTGGCATAACTTCGGCTATATGGCCTTGTCGGTAGCTATTATTTCGGTGTTCGTCTATGCTTTCATGCTCTATTTGACTTGGAATCACCGACTTAAACTTCAACTCGATGACGCCTTGGCTATCAACAACCTCTTGGCTGCCCGTCTGGACCGACAGTCGGAACAGGAAGAGGCGGTGCCCGAAGCCACCCCATCGGTCAACGCAGACCCCAAGATTGTGCTGGAGAGTGCCACCGAAGGTACTTCGCTCCGTGTTGCGCCCTCGGACATTGTCTATGCCGAGTCGATGTCCAACTACGCCGATATCTGTTACATGCGCGACGGGCAGTTGTGCCACCATCAACTTCGTACCACCATGCGCCAGTTGCGTGATCAGTTGGCCGACTACGATATGCTGGTCTCTTGCCACCGCGCCTACATCGTCAACCTCAATTTTGTCTCCTCCATCTCCATGCGCTCGGGTAGTGACTACTACCAGCTCCAACTCTTCGGTCAAGAAAAGCAGATTCCTGTGTCACGCGCCAATACAGGAGAAATCAAAGAACGGCTCAAGAATAATTTAGGTTCTCAAGAATAAGTTGGAGTTCTCAAGAATTAGAGAATTTTTTTCCTGATGCTCAAGAGAATTGAATGGATGAGAATTAGAGAATTCGAATGTTAAACTGGACGAGGTTGATAATGGAATGGTTCGAATGTTGAATGATGTACAATAATAAATAATAGCGGCTCCCAACAATGGCGTTGGGAGCCGCTATTCTGTTACGTCTTTGTCACTTCCTTGTCAATTCTCTGTCACTTCTTTTCACTTCCCTTTATTTTACATTTACCGTTGCTTTGGCCGATTTCAGACCCTTGCCCGATACGGTGAGGGTGGAGAGGCCGGGTTGGGCATTGGCTTGGAGGACGACAACCAGTTGGCCATGGAAGGCCTTCATGGTGGGTTGGGTGAAGACCTCGGTCGAGGTGGCATCGCCGTTGCAGCAGGAATTGAATTGGGCCGACTTACCTTTCACCGTGAACGAGAGTTGGTTGTCGGCATCGGGACAGAGGTTACCTTGCTTATCTACAACGCGGACGGTGTAGAAGGTGAGGTCGGGGCAGTCCAGAGCATTGCCTTGTGCATCAACGGGTAGGGCCGACATCTCGGTGCGGTCAGCCACCAGTTCGATGTGGTCGGGCTTGCCTGCTGTGCGTACCACCTCTTCGGCTACGGCCTGACCCTTCTCGTCGTAGGCCACCACCTTCAGTTCACCGGGTTCATATCTCACATCCATCCAACGCAGACGGTAGCGGTCCAGACGGTTCTTGCCGCGTGGCGCATCGCCGTTGGCAAAGAGACTGTATCCACCCCAAGGCATCGCTTCCTTGTGTCGCTCGGCCAGGAAATCCTCCATCGTGACATCGCATTTCTTGAGGCGACCCTGACTCTTGCCGTTCACGAAAAGTTCGGCCTCCGGGTAGTTTGTATAGCAGAAGACGGGAGTGACTTCACCCTCCCTGCCTTGCCACGTCCAGTGGGGCAGGAGGTGCAATGTCTCTTTCTCCGGTGCCCAATGTGTGCGGTAGAGCCAAACGCGGTCTTTCGGCAGACCGGCCAGGTCGTAGATGCCGAAGTAACTGCTTCGCGACGGCCAATATTCGTCGTAAGGGGTTGGTTCACCCAGGTAGTCGAAGCCTGTCCAGACAAACTCACCGATGACGCGAGGTTCCTTGTCCTGCCACATCCAGTCGTCGTCGGGCAGGTTACTCCATACGCACGACTCCAAGTCGTAGCTCGAGATCTGTCCGTCGGGGTAGGCGGTGCCGTGTTCCTCCTTGACGGGGAACTTATACACTCCTCGGCTCGAAATGGTCGAGGCGGTCTCCGAACCTAAGATAATGCCCGACGGAGACTCGGCCAATCCCTTCTGATAGACGTGCAGACGATAGTTGAAGCCCGGGATGTCGGTAGCTTGCCACACACCGCTCTGCATTGGTGCCTCGCCTCGGTCCATACCTTGTGTACAGGGACGCGTACCATCCAGACGGTGAATGAGTTGCTGGATGGCGCGGGTGTAATAGAGGCCCGACGAATTACCCTGTTCGGGAATCTCGTTACCGATGCTCCACATCACGATGCTGGGGTGGTTGCGGTGCACCTTGACGAGGTTGGTGAAGTCACGCTGCCACCAGGGTTGACCGTTGCTGTTGACCGACTCCTTGTCCACCTCCTTGAAGAAGCGGGCATAGCCGTTCTTGCATTTCCGGCTCACCCACATGTCGCACGACTCGGACATCACCATCATACCCATCTCGTCGCAGATGTCCATCTGCCAAGGGGCTGGCATGTTGTGCGACGTACGGATGGCGTCACAACCCATCTCTTTGAGCAACCGCACCTGGCGGCGGAAGGCATCTTTGTAGAATGCCGCGCCCAATGGACCGAGGTCGTGGTGCAGGCAGACGCCTTTGAATTTCCGCAACTGTCCGTTCAGCCGGAAACCCTCGGCGGTATATTCGATGCTGCGCAGACCCACCTTTGTCTCCTGTCGGTCGCACATCGCGCCGTCCTTTATCAGTTCAGTGACAAGGGTATAGAGCACCGGATGTTCGGGACTCCACAGTCGAGCATTGGCTACAATCAAAGTGTGGTTCGACTCATTGCTGCGGTTCACGCCACTGGTGTTTTCTGCCACCACCTTGCCGTCGGCATCCAGCAGTCGCTGTTGTACCTGCAACTTGGCTTTCGAGCCCTTCTCCACTTGGGTCAATGTGGTGACGAAGAGTCGCGCTTCGGCCGCTTTTGTGCCGTCGGCCGACACCCCTTTCACCATCGTGGTGCGGGCAAACGTCTCCCACGGGTCGAGATAGGTGGCTGGGTGCAGCACCAAGCGTACAGGGCGGTAGATACCGGCTCCCGGGTACCATCGGCTGGACTCCTCTACATTATTCAGGTGCACTGCCAACGTATGTTTGCCGGGCGTCAACACCTTGTCGATGTTGAGGCGGAACGTGTTGTAGCCGTATGCCCAGAAGCCCATGTCCTGACCATCCACCCACACATGCGGCTCGGCCATGGCACCATCGAAGACCAGTTCGCCGTGGCTAAATCCTTCGGGCACAGTGATTTCAGTGCGGTACCAACCCTCGCCAATCCAAGGCAGGGCGCCGCTTCGACCCGTCTTCTCGGTGGCCTCCTTCTCGTTGTTCTGTTCGATGCGTACCACCTGTTTGTCGATGTCCTTGTCGAAAGGTCCCTTTATGGCCCAGTCGTGAGGCACCGAGACGCGCTCCCACTTGGAGTCGTCAAAGTCGGTCGCTTGCGCCCCTTCGCAGGCACCACGTTGAAAGCGCCAGCCGCTCAGCAGCAACTGTTCAGTACTCTGTGCCATCGCCCACGAGGCGGCAGCTGTCAGCAAAAGTGTCGTGAATAAGTTTCTCATGCTATATTCTGTTGTTAATAGATATCAGCGCAATAAAGTGCAGAAAAGTGTACGTCGATACATTTTTCCGCACTTACCGTTGCAAATATAAGCATTTATTGTCAATCCTGACCTATGTTCACCGAAATAATTGCTTCCTCCCCCTCATTTTTATCCGTTGAGCGACAAATCCTTGCCTTGCGTCGGCAATTCCTTTACGCTTCAACGCTTGGTCCTTGACTCAGAACTGGTAGCCGAGCGAAAGCGAGAAGCGGTGAATCTGAATCTTTCCGATATAAACACCCCGATACACAGGGGTTGTAGTGCGGGTATGATGATATTCTCCGTTCAGCAGGAGAGCGCCCTTCTTCAATGGATAGGCAAGTCCGATGCCGCCATAAAATCCACGGCTGACGAACTCGCCACGGCCACGATAAGGCGTTTCCTCTTTTTTACCTCCGAAACCAGCTGGAGTCTTTTCGGACGACGTCGAGTGCACTCGGGGGATGTTGATGGAATAACCACCATACACACGAGGTTGGAACTGGAAGTTTTTCCATTGATAACCAACGGCAATCTTAACCTCCACATCGTTCCACCATTCTTGGGAGTAGTACCCTTTCTTTTCAAAATGGAAATGGTGGTAAGCCACTTCTGCCTCGGTGAAGAGACCTTTCGAGAGACGCGACAAATAGAAATCCGATCCTACCAGAATGCCGAATCCCGATGTCGTAGTCGTCACGGAAGGGTCGTTTCCAAAGAGGTTCGAGAGATAATAGAAGTCATATTCCGCTTTGACGAAAGGATGGATGATACGGTCTGCTTTCGGTGTCTTCTTCGCCTTGTATTCAAAAACCTCACATTCGCCGTCGGGGCAGACCTCTTTATTATAGTGGAGGATAGTGTTCTTCACGTCAGTCAAGTCGTGGCACTTGTCCCAAAGCAGTTCCTGTGTGCTTGGGCTGTTGGAGGTGAGGTACATGACTTCCTTCAGTCTCTTGCGGCGCTCGGCACTTTTCTCACCCAGCTTGACGGTCTGGAAACGTACCAGTTTGCCCTCCTCGTTCTCGAAGTAGAACACATTGCTCTTCAGCGAGTCGGGCAGGAAATGGAAATAGAGGTTCATCTGTCCACGCACTACATATTCCAGGAAGAGGGTCGTGTCGCGCTTAGTTGACTCGTCGGGAATGCTCTTGCTGATGTAATAGCGGCCGTTGTCCAAGAATCGGTAGCCGGCAATGTCCTTGGCACCATAACGGATGGCCTCGGTCTTGCCATCGGGAATGAAGTAGCATTGCACCATATTCATTCGGTCGGTGCGGTAGTCGATAGACCCATGCAGCGTGTCGCCCTGAAGGGTGATGACGATGCCCTCACGCAGATTGATTTGCGCCATGCCCGAAGTGGCACACTGCGTCAGCAGGAGGAGTGTTAGTAAGAGGTGTCTCATCAGAGTGTTGTTATAGTGTAGAAATGTATTGATTAAATGCGGCGCAAAGATACGACATTTTCCAAGAATACGCAAGAGTTAAGCCAAAAAAAAAGCTAATGGGCTTTTCAAGCCGCTAAAAGTTCACTTCGTTCACGCTAATGGCCTTCGGCGCTAACCAAAAGCGAGGTTTTCAATTTTTAATTCCCTTCCCTTCCCCTCCCGCTGTCGTGCCCTCCTGAATATGGGGTGTGCGTATGGTCATCGGTGGGTGGCTTCCTGACTTGTAGGGGATATCCTCCATCAATTGAACTTAATTCAAACTTAATTTTCAGTGGTCGCGAGAGCGATGCAACTCAATGTTATAACTCAATTAAACTCAATCATTTTTTGGCGGTATGGGAACGCGCTGAAAGCGCAATACCGATTAGCCCCAGGCATCGCTGGAACCCACTCTTTCCCTCGCCCTGACGCAGTGTCCCTCTGCCTACAGGTTAGCTCCGACCACGACACGCCCAAACTCCCCTCTTTGAAAAGAACGAAAAAGAACCAAAAAAGAAAGCAAAAAGAACGGAAAAAGAACGCAACTCCGTCACGTCATCGGTATCGGCAGGTCGCGACGGGAGTCATTCTCAAGAATTAGAGAATTGGAGAATTTTCTTTTGCGCGCAATGTAATAGCTATCTGTATTGAATTGATGAGAATTAGAGAATTCGATAGCTCTGGAGGACGTAAACTCTCTTCTTCCTTCGTTCTCAAATTCGTTAAATATTCTTTCCGGCAGGCGGGAGCGTGCGAGGATTAGTCTTAATTCGGTCCATTCGGTGATTCAATCTCAAGAATTAGAGAATTAGAGAATTTTCTTTTGCGCGCAATGTAATAGCTATCTGTATTGAATTGATGAGAATTAGAGAATTCGATAGCTCTGGAGGTCGCGTGGAGTTGAATTCAATTATTATACTTTACTCATTACTCTCTACTCTCTTCTTTATCCTTTACGCTCTACTCATTACCTTACACTCGGTGCAAACTACTTTACTCTTTACCCTTTACTCTTTACCCTTTACCCTCTACTCTCTCCCTCCCCCTCTCCCCCAAACATGGTATATAAATGCCGCACGAAGGGGATTGTGGGAGCGGGAAAAACGTCGTACCTTTGCACCCAGAAAAAGTATCAACGTTAGTACAAATAAAGTCATATTAGAGAAAGCAGTTATGAAAAAGGTATTTTTGTTTGTTTCGGTGGTTGCGGCCTTGGCGTTGAGCGCCTGCAACAGCAATGACGATGTCGAGAATGGTGGCATCGAGATTCCAGGTATCACGTTCGATGATGATGAGAACTGCTGCGTGGCAGAAGATGCCCTGCGCATTTACAATTTCCTACAGACGGTGAAGAATGTGCCGGAACTCACCACCGAGGTGGAGGGGAAGTATGTCATCTATGCCTATTCCGCTACGGGAGGGTTCCACAAGGGGTACAACGACCTCTACTTTGTTGCCACCAAGCGGACGACGGGTAACTATGTGAAGTATTTCACCATAAGCGACCTCACGCCGTTGATGTATATGACCAAGATGAACATGAGTCACAGCACACCGGTGAGCGACGGTTTCGGTGTGTTCGATGCCGGTCTGCCTGCCATCCAGCGCGGTTGGGTATCGTTCCTGATGGACAGTGGTGAGGGCGGAGAGTGGTCGCTCTCATACGATGTCAAGGTGCTCAACTCGGAGGGTGGAGTAGAGAAAGCCCCCATCCAAGTGGACGCTTTGCCAGCGGGACAGGCGTGGTTGAAGAGTTTCAAGGTGGGTGCCGACACCTATTATCTCTCGTTGGTCAATCCCCTGGATTGGGCAACAGGCACCAATGCCATTCAGGCGTATGTGTCGAAGAAGAGTGCCGACATCACGACCCCTTACGCTTTGGCCAGCGAGGAGTTCACCATCGAGATTGACCCCCGTATGCCTGACATGGGCAACCACACTTCGCCCAACAACGAGGCGCTCACCCTGCAGTCCGATGGTGCCTATCGGGGTACGGTGAACTTGACCATGACGGGTTTGTGGCGCATCCACCTCACGGTGCGTGATGCTGCCGGCAACGTGGTCGGCGGTGGTGACGACCTCGACAACGGACTCAGTTCGCTGTACTGGGACGTGACGCTGTGATGAATTGAAAATTGAAAGTTGAAAATTGATAAAAAGGAGTACTCGGATTATTCTGAGTACTCTGAGTATTCTGAATAGTCCGAGTAATCCGATTTCTCCGAATTGCCCAATAGCCCAATAAATAATAAAATAGTAAATGTCTAAATCGTAAATGTCTTTATGGTTTCCCTGTTGTTTCTTGCTTTTTTGTCGGCCCCCGAGAATGACGGGGAGGTGGACTTGCATAGTCTGGAGGAGGTTGTCGTGGAGAGCGACAACCCGGGGGGCAAGCGGTCGGCGAAAGGGGTGACTGCCACCATCGACGAGCATCTGTCGGAGTTGGGGCATGTCCAACTGGTGCGCCGAGGGTCGTATGCGTGGGAGCCGACTATCAACAACATGCAGTCGGAGCGCCTCTCCATCACCATCGACGGCATGAAGATATTCTATGCCTGCACCGACAAGATGGACCCCGTGTCGAGCTACGTGGAGAGCAACAACTTGCAGAGCATTCGTCTCAATTCGGGTCTGGAGGGCAATCCGCAGGCGACGGGTAACATCGGTGGCAGTCTGGACCTCAAGTTGCGTAAGGCGGGTTTTGGAGGAGAGAAGTTTCGGGCCGGCGCCTCATTGGGCTATGAGCAGAACGGCAATGTTAAGGTGGGGGGCATCGACCTCGCCACGTCGCAAGAGAGGTTCTATGCCAACGGCGGAGCGTTCTTCCGTCACGCCGACTGCTATCGGGTGGGCGGCGGCGACAAGTTGCCCTTCTCGCAGTTCCAGAAGGTCAACCTCTTTGCCAACGTGGGGCAGCGGCTGTCGGACAACGATGTGTTGGAAGGAACCTATATCTTCGACCGCGCCTCGGATGTCGGGTACCCTGCCTTGAACATGGATGTGGCTAAGGCAGAGGCAAATATCGCCTCGTTGGCCTATCGCCACCGGTTTGCCGACGGCCCATTCTACTCGTGGGAGACCAAGGTCTATGGCAACACCATCACCCATATCATGGACGACACGCACCGGCCCGACGTGGCGATTCACATGGACATGCCGGGCAAGAGTAGGACGGCAGGTGTGTATAGCTTGCTGACGGGCAACCTGGGTGGCAATAACAGTGTGACTATCAATGCCGATGCCTACTACAACCGCCTCTTTGCCGACATGACGATGTACCCAGGTGGCGCCGCTCCGATGTACATGGTCACTTGGCCCGACGTCGGCACCCTCAATACAGGATTGTCGTTGACCGATGAGGTCACCCTGCCGCACGACCAGACGTTGAACCTGTCGGTCAAATGGGCGTGGCAACAGCAGCGCATTCACGACGAGGAGGGATTGCATGCACTGAACGTCTTCTTCCCAGGTATGCAAGACCATTATTACCAGATTATTGGACGCGTAGCCGCGGGTTATCAGGTCGCGTGGGAGAAAGGACGTTTCCACCTCGGCGCAGGTTGGGGCAGTCGAGCACCGACGGTCACGGAGGCGTATGGTTATTACCTCAACAACACCTTCGACCGCTACGACTATATCGGCAATCCGCATCTCAAGAACGAGTCGGCGGTGGAGTTGAACACCGAAGTGCAATGGAAGGTGTCGAACCGCTTTGTGCTTGGCGCTGAGGGTAATGTGTTCTTTTTCTCCGACTACATCATCGGCCAACCCGAGTCGCGCCTCAGTGCCATGACGGTAGGGGCTGAGGGGGTCAAGGTATATGCCAACGTCCGTCGTGCCACGATAGCCAACTCCTCGCTCTCGGCGCAGTGGCAGGTGACGGAGGCATGGCAATGGGAGGCCAATCTCTCGGCCGGATTGGGACAGGATGCAGAGGGTGACAACCTCCCCCTCATTGCACCGCTTGGTTATAAGGTCGAGACCTCCTATCGCGTTGGTTCACTGCAACTTGGCGCTACGGTCCGTGGTCATGCCCGCCAGTCGCATCATGCCACTAAATATGGTGAATCGGAGACCCCCGCCTATGCCGTGTTGGGCATCGCGGCCACCTATTCCTATCGGTCACTCGTGCTCCGTGCAGGAGTCGAAAATCTTTTGGACAAACATTACTCTACGTATGCCGACTGGTGCGGCATCCCGCAGAAGGGTAGAAACGGGTATGCGAGTTTAAATATTAAATTCTAAAATACTAAATTACTCCCTATTCGCATTTCGCGGATAGGGAGTGATTTTTAAGAAGTTAACTGGAGTTATTTGGAGTTAACAGCCTGCGGCTGAGGAGTTAACGGACGATTGTTGAAGCTAATCGACACACTTTTGACCTTCCGCAGTCATTGATTGCTTCACATAACTTTGTCGAAGAAGAGGGCGAACAGTCGTTCACTCAGTTTGGCCTTGAGGCGGCTCTTGCGACGGCGATAGGCTTCGGCGCTGACCTCCATGCTGAGGGCACCGAGTTCGCGACCGCAGCCGATGAGGTGCAGGATGCAGTAGATAGCATCGGTGGCAGTGAGGTCGGGACAGAGTTCCCGCAGTTGCTGACATTCAACGGAGAACTCCGTGAGGATGCCGTCCATCAGGAGATGTCGTTCGGCGGCGGGCAGCGCCACTGCATCGGGATTGCTTGCTGCACTGAACCGTAGGTTGTAATCCAGGATGGTCTTGCAGAGCGACGTCTCCGTGAATGCCTTTTTCTTGATGGCCATCTTTTGGCAGAAGACCTCTTCCATGCGGTTGTCGCACGGCGGCACCTCGTTGAGGCTCTCGACGGTGACCTGCCGTTGATACAGGTCGGCGCGCAGTTGGTCCAACTGGTGGTTGAGGGCATCGATGTCATGGCGCATCTGACGCATCTTGCGTTGCTTGCGGGTGGAGAACCAGGCCACGGTCAACAGGAGCAACAGGAAGAGTCCCGACAGTCGCCACAAGCTCTGTTCGTAGCGGTGCTGATGACCCTCTATGACCTCTTGGGTGCGTCGCTTGGCCATCTCCTCGGGCACCGACTTATGACTTTGCGCCAGGCGGTTCTTCACTCGTTCCAGTCGGCGAATCGCCTCACGGTAGTCGGCGGCTGCTCCAGCCTTGTCGCCATGCTGTTCCTTGTAAAGTGCCGAGAGGTGCAGCGCCTCTTTCTGCAAGGGGTCACCTTCCAGTTCACCTGCCTTTTGCACGTAGAGATAGACGGAGTCCATCTCGCCCATCAGGCGGTGCGCCATCGCCTTGTAGAGGTACACTTCACCCGGTATGGTCTTGCCTTTCGGGTAGTCGCGTATGCACTCGTTGAGCAGCTGCATCGGCACTTGTCCATAACCCACGAACGTCTCTGGTCGTTTCTTGGCGTAGCGATCAAACTGTTCCGAATCGAACTGAAAGTAGATGTCGATGCTGGCCTGCAGTGCTTTGTAGAGGCAAATCTCCTCCGGGAGATTCTCTTGCACGGCCAACGAGAGCAGTTCGAAGGCGCAATGGCTGGCCTTGTCGCTCTCCACGCTGTTTCGGTAGAGGAGGGCCGCCTGGCAGAGCAGGTCCCGACGTTGCTTGTTGATCTCCTTGCGGAAATTGCTGTGAGGGAAGTGTTGCAAGTATCGGGCTAAGGTCTGTGAGGCCAGTTCGGCATATTCGCCGCTCTTGATGTAGTTGACGCTGCGCCTGCGGCTGTAGAGGTTGCTCAGGTAGGCATAGGCCTGTGCCTTGAGCAACAGGAAGTCGCCCTGTGGAGCGTAGTCGGGCATTTCATCCTTGTAACAGATGCAGAAGAGGGCCTCCAGCAGTCCTTTCTTCTGCATCGAGTCGCACTCCTGATAGGTCCATCGGCGTTTCTGTTCATAGACCTTGGGATCCCAGTTCCGGTAGGCGCGGCATAGGTGGTAGTGCGCCGCCAGGATGTCGCGGTCCGACCCTTCGCGGTCGGCGTACTGTGCCCATCGTTCCACCTCTTCAATCCAGCCGCACGGTTGTTTGTTGGCTTCGGCGATGTTGCATTTCAACTCGAGCCATTCATAGTAGTCGCGCGTGGATAGCGTCGTGGAGTCGATTTGGCTCAATACTTGTTGCGCCTGTGCCCAAGTCTCCTCCTTGTAGGGGGAATAGCAGGTTTGTGCTTGGTTCAATGTCGCGTGTTGTGACATTGTGCCTGTGATGTGTGCCTCGTCCCGTGTGCTGCATGACGGCAGGAGTGTGATGGCGAGGCAGCAGATTGACCATAAGGTGCTTTTCATATATCGTTGTTTTTTCAATTGACGCCGCAAAGGTAGGCAGAAACCCTCAATTGTGCAAATTATTCGTGGGACAATGTTGGGACAGAGCAAATCATTCGCACAAATAGTTGTCGTATAGCTGTTACTAAACTCAAGTTTCGCAAATAAGATAAAGGAGTTAATTTAGGTAGTTAACTGGAGTCAACAGCCTGCGGCTGTGGAGTTAACCGACGATAGTTGAAGCTAATCGACATGCTTTTGTCCTTTTGTAGTAACGTCCGTTAACTTCTTGAGCGAAGCGATAACTCCTTTTAACTCCTTTTAACTCCTCCAAAGTGAGCAAGTTGAAATACTTGCGAAACTTGAATTACTAAATGCCTGTTTTTGACACCTCGGCCTTCCAAAACAGCAGTAAACTAAACTTTTTAGTTACTCCATTGGCGGTTAGTAACTAAAAAATATAGTTTATAACGATTTTTCTTCGTTACTTTGCAGCACCAAACAGAGCATTTCCTCTAAGAAACATGAAAAAAGCCGTACTATATATCTTGATGTTCATCGTTTGTGCCTGTGCGTGGGCGCAACAGACCGAAGCCGATACCGCTTCGTGGCAGCTGTTGTTGGCCGAGGGTCGCCACTACCGCGAACAAGGTAACAGTTTTCGCGCTTTGCTACTCTTCCAGCAGGCCGACTCGCTGCACAGCAACGACACCTTGCAACGCGAGATAGCCGATTGTCTCTACGTACGCGGACAATATAATAAATGTATTGAGATATGCAAGGCACTGTTGACCCCCGATTCGTTGGCACAGGACCTCTACCTCATGGCCCGTTGCTACGACAAGATGGAGATGCCGATGGAGGCAACCCACTACCAGATGTTGGTGGCCGAGCGCGACATCGAGAACTACAACAACCTCTTGAGTCTGTGCAAGACCCTCATCGACGGAGAGATGTACAACGACGCCTTGGCACTCATCGACCGGTATTGCGCCATCGACTCGACCAACGCAGCAGTCAATACGGTCAAGGCCTATGCCTTCCACAAGGCGGGTCGTTGGACCGAGGCCATCGACCTGTACGAACAACTCGTGGCCGAGGGAGACAACCGCGCTTCGACACTCTATTATCTGGGTCTGTCGTACTACCGCCGCAAGAACATCGGCGAGGCATACGACCTGCTCAAAATGGCCGTGGAGCGTGACGGTCGTCGCAACAGCACCCTCCTTTCGCGTTTCGGCGTGGTGGAGTTGGCCATCGCCTACAGTCAGGTCACTTGGGTCAAGAACCATCGACCCTGTCAGGATTCGACCTCCATCCTCAGCCTCTTTGATATGGAAAAGGTTTCGTCCGAAGACTATCTCCTTATGCGACAACGCATTGACTCCGCCTGTGCGGTCATCAACGAGCAAGGCAAGAAGGACATCGAGGAGGCCATCGGCAAGATGTATCCCGACCCCGAGACGCTCTATTATCTGCACTACAGCATAGCCAATCACTACTTTTGGAAGAGCAACGACAAGTTGGCATTGAAGTATTTCCAACAATGTTTGGCCGACAGTCCGAACCACCCGAATGTCTATTACAACATGGCGGTGAGTTACCACAAGTTGCAGGACTATCGCAACGAGTTGAAGTATTACCAACTCTTTGTGGATAAGGCAGATAGCACCACCGATGCGCAAGCTCTGCAATCGGCCAAAGAGGCCATCGCTGAGTGCCGCAAAGTGCTTTTCATGAAAGAACCCTAAGTTTCGATCAACATTTTAACCCCGACATAAACGATTTACAGATATGAAACAGGATCTTACACCCAAAGAAGAAGAGGCCATGAACATCTTCTGGCAACATGGACCTCAGTTTGTGAGGGAGATGCTCAACTTCTATCCCGACCCCAAACCCCACTTCAACACCCTCTCTACGGTGGTGCGCACTTTGGAGGAGAAAGGGTATGTGGCCCATCAGTCGATAGGTACCTCCTATCAGTATTACGCTGCCGTCACTGCCGAGCAGTACCATAAGAATACCCTCTCGTCGGTCATAAGTCGTTATTTCAAAGGCTCTTACCTGAGTGCTATCTCCGCCTTGGTCCAAGAGGAACATATCTCGGTGGATGAACTCAAACAACTGGTTGACGAAGTGGAAAAGGGAACGAAGTGAAAAAGGTAAATTGAAAATTGAAAGTTGAAAATTGAAAAATCCCGAGTACTCCGAGTTTTCCGATTACTCCGATGGCTGCCGAGCTCTTTAGTGCCGAAGCCATTAGCGTGAACGAAGTGAACTTTTAGCGGCTCGAAGAGCCCATTAGCCCAACCCTTAACCCCTAACCCTTAACCCTTAAAACAATGGGACTCATTTTTGCATATACACTCAAATCGGCGCTGTTGGTGATAGCCTACTATCTGTTTTACAGGCTGTTACTGAGCCGAGATACCTTCCATAGGTTCAACCGTTGGGCATTGCTCAGCATCCTGATGCTCTCTGTGGCTCTGCCCCTTGTTCAGATAGGAATCCACGACACGACGGGGGAGGGGAACGGTCTCGTCGATGTGGAGTTGCCGATGGCCGCCATGGTGTTGGACGAAGACGGAGCAAGCCATGCCTCGTGGCGCGCCCTGCTTTTGTCGTGGGCGTTGTTGCTCTATTGCATTGGTTTGGTGGGCTTTACGCTCAAGACGCTGGTGTGCTACCTGAGTTTGGCGCGTATGTTGAGTCGAGGCACCCGAGCCCGCCTCAGTCAGTACGGCATCGAGGGCCACGACGATGTTCACCTCGTGGTGCATCACGACGAGACAGCGCCTTTCAGTTGGATGAAATATATCGTAATCAACGAGAAAGACCTGCTGACCAATGGCTCTGCTATTGTGGCACACGAACTGGGACACATCCGTCATCGTCATACGCTGGACCTCATCTTCTCGGAGGTATGCCTTGTGTTTCAATGGTTTAACCCTGCCATCTGGCTCATGCGTCGTGAACTTCAGAACATTCACGAGTATCAGGCCGACGAAGAGGTCATCAACGGCGGCATCGATGCCCGCCATTATCAATTGTTACTTATAGAAAAGGCAACAGGTACCCGACTGCAATCCATTACCTGCGGCCTGCACCAAAGTTCCATTAAAAAACGTATCACTATGATGCTCAAGAAAAAATCTAATCCTTGGGCAAGAGCCAAGATGCTCTTTGCCCTACCCGTGGCTATCACAGGCATAGCCGTGTTTTCCACCCCCGAAGCCTCGGCGCTCACCGCCGAAGTTTCCAGTTGCACAGTGAGTGAGGTGTTTGCCAATGACCCTGTCAATCAGTCATTTACAATCAAGGTCAACCGGGATGGCCGTCTCTTGGTAGGCGATGGGGTCATTCGGGTCCAAGACTTGGCGGCTAAGTTGAAGGCTGCCGATTTGGGTGACAATGCCATCGTGACTATCGAGTCGGAGCAGGATGCGCCCATGTCGGTCATTGCTTCGGTCAAGGACGTTTTACGCCAATGTCATGTCACTCGTGTACAATATCATATTCGTCAGGATGAGAACTCCAACATCGCATTGGCCAAGACGGAGGAGTTGAAGTCGAAGAACGAAGTGGCACAGAGTCCAAAAGAGGTCTTTACTGTCATTGAGGAGATGCCCGAGTTCCCCGGTGGCGAATCTGCCCTGATGCAATTTATCAAAACCAACCTGAAGTATCCGGCTGAGTGTGCAGCACAGAATATAGAAGGCCGAGTGACTCTTTCCTTCATCGTTGAGACAGATGGTTCTCTCTCCACTGTCGAAGTAATGCGTACGCCCGATGATAGACTCTCGGCCGAGGCCATTCGTGTGGTCCAGTCCATGCCAGCGTGGACTCCAGGCAAGCAGCGTGGTCAAGCTGTTCGCGTCAAGTATGTCTTGCCCGTCACCTTCCGTTTGGCCAAACCGGATGACCAGAAGTCTGTGCAGAAGGGACAAGGTGCTACCAAGGCCAGTGGAAACGATGCCGTGTTTACTGCTGTCGAAGAGATGCCTCAATTCCCTGGTGGCGATACAGAACTGATGGCTTTCATTCGTAACAATGTGAAGTTCCCCAAAGAGTGTGCGGATCAAGGCATCCAGGGGCGGGTCGTTGTTCGCTTCATTATCGAGAAGGATGGTTCTATCTCCGACACCGAAATATTGCGTACGCCAGATGATAGACTCTCGGCCGAGGCTATTCGTGTGATCAAGGCTATGCCTAAATGGACTCCTGGTAAGCAGCGTGGTCAAGCCGTTCGCGTATCTTACGTCTTGCCAGTTACTTTCCGCTTGCAATAATCCGTTGTTTCTTCCGAAATAATTATAATGTCCACTTGAAAGTCCCGATGGACCTACCGTCTGTCCTGGGCTTTCAAGTGGACTCCGTTTAGCATTTTCTGGTCCAACTCTCCCTCCTTCCCGTTCCCCCCTTCCTCCCACCTCGCGGTTTTGTTCGGATGATGGTCGGGTATCGATTGGGTATCGATTGGATAACGATTGGCGCAAGGTTGAACCGACAGAAATCCATCACCGAATCAAGACCAAATATAGACCCATATTTGACCGTATCAAAAGCGCGAGGGTGGGGGTGCGTGCAGTCTGTTCTGGGTCAATCGGTGGTGCTTTTTCTCGGCTAGGATGCAGAGAAAAACAAGGAGGCAAACACATGGTTTCGTGTTTGCCTCCTTGTTGATTTATTCTTGACTTAATCCTTTTATTTCTTTTTTCAATATGTTGGAAAATTTTTCAGCACCATTCCTATTTAGATGCGTGGCATCATAGAAATCATCATCTATAAACCGGCCATCGAATAGATAGTTATAGTATTCTACCACAGGATATTTGTTGATGAGACTATCTGTGAAGACTCGCATCTCGTTTATGCCATATTCAGTTAATAATTGTTGAGATTCTTTATTCCAAGGACAAGTTATCAGGACGAGCCGAACTCCTTTGTCTTGACATAGTTTTGCTATGGATTCTAAGCTATTTCTGTAACTGGTCTCTCTAACAGAATAATCTATTTCAACTGGCAGGTTCACTTTTTGCCATCCTTCTTTTCTATTGTCTGGATTCAATGGCACGAATCCTTTTAATGAATCCAGTTCTGTCAAGGAAAGACTGATACCCCAACCTACGGCACATTTATCTTTATCTGCGGTAAGTCGTTTCCAAAAATTCATCTTGGAGTTCATGAGTTCCGACCAGTATAGCCAATCAGTAGTCTGGTTTACAGAAATGTGCATATATTTGTAATACATGCAACGCTGGGAATTGTCCTTCCTTTTAGGTTCATTGATTCGCTTCTTGAAGACATAACCATCTCCATATCGAAAGGGTAAGATGACGGTTTCCAGATGGTTCATTTGGGGAATGTATTTTTGCACCAATTTATCTGTATAAAACATAACTTGCCCTGCAATCGCAAAGTTAAACAAACTGTCATCATTGCGAATAATGTAAGGAGCTATACCTTCTTCAAAATGAGAATGACCCATAATCAGGATTTTTATATTGTCCAGATTCCTTTCTATATAAGAACGTTTATAGGAATATATATTGGGCTGAATCAATAGCATCAATTCAATTACCACAACAGTTCCCAAGAATAGGGCATAGAATAGTCCAAATTTCAAAAGAAACTTTTTCATATATCTTTCAGAATTGGAAATAGATGAAGTCTGACTTATCTAAAGTTAAAAAGAAATATGCAATAAAGAAGTACAGGAAGCAGTAAACGCCCCAACGAAGGATGGTCCTTTGGTTACTTAAAGATTCAAGGGCATAATTCCTGTCTTTATGTACCCATTCAATAATTAACAATAGTATGCACAGCATCAGCGCTCCAAATCCAACGACTTCATCGGTCCAACGATTCGTAAATATGGCTTTTATATACTCGCTGGCTTGAGTCATTGTACCTGCACGGAATATAATCCAACCACCTAAAGCGAATAAGTATGTTATGGACATATAGCAAATGCGCTTTAAACTGGGTAGTTTCCCCGTTCCGTCTGTGTCCTGTGTCTTTGTGTTTATATTCAATAGGTTATACAGAACGAGCAAAATGGCGTGATATAGTCCCCAGCAAACAAAAGTCCACTTGGCTCCGTGCCATAGTCCACTGATTGCCCAAACGACAATTATGTTGCGGATGACTTTGATTTGTGAACAGCGGCTACCTCCCAATGGGATGAAAATGTAATCACGGAACCATGTTGTTAACGAAATGTGCCAACGTCGCCAGAACTCAGGTATGCTACAAGAGAAATAGGGGTAATTGAAGTTGCGCATCAATTTGAAGCCAAATAGCTTGGCGCATCCTATGGCAATGTCCGAATAACCTGAAAAATCTCCGTATATCTGAAAAGAAAACAACATGGCTACAATCAGAACAGAACCTCCAGACATTTCTGCATATTTGCCCCAATACTCATTGACCACCATGGCACAGGAATCTGCTACAACCACTTTTTTCAAGAAACCCCAGAGCATTTGTCTGCATCCATCAACAGCTTGGGTATAATCAAATTGGCGGCTTTTTTGGAACTGAGGCAACAGGTTGGTAGCCCGTTCAATAGGACCTGCCACTAATTGTGGAAAGAAACTGATATAGGCAAAGAATTCTACAGCATCTCGTGATGCAGGTAGTTTCTTCTGATATACGTCAATGGAGTAACTGAGAGCTTGAAAGGTGTAGAAACTGATGCCAACAGGCAATACGACATTCAGTGTAACCCAGTCCAATTGAAATCCAAATTGACCAATCAATCGCTCGAGACTGTCTAAGAAGAAGTTGTAGTATTTGAAAATACCTAAAATGGCTAGATTGATAACGATATTTGTACCACTGATCCAGCGTTGAATGCTTCTTTTCCCTTCATAGCGTTCAATCAACCTGCCACTCACAAAACAGCATAGTGTCGTAAAGGCTATGAGTAACAGAAATTTGCAATCCCACCAACCATAAAAAACGTAACTGGCCACTACGAGTAGCAAGTTCTGACTTTTACGGTCACGAAATGCAAACCAATAGAGTAGAAATACTATGGGTAAGAATATCAGGAATTCAAACGAATTGAAAAGCATAAATAGAAGAGTAATAGATGCTTATTACATTATGGTCTCTCCATCTTCACCACGCCTTCGCGATGGGCGCCGTCCACCAGAATGCAGAGGGGTTGGGGCAGACGGACGTGGCGCACATGTTCGGTCTCCTGTACGGCAGGCAGGGCATCGAGTTGAGCTTGATGCAGGCAGCCGTCGCCCTTGAAGTCGTTGATAGTCATGTAGCAGACGCCTAAGGAGGTGAGGTTCTGGAAGAAGTGGGTGCCCTGACTGGGGTCCACCTGGAAGTTGTCCAGACCTGCCTCGACGATGACCTTGGCGCTGGAGATGTTGGGCCACTTGACAGGGATGCCCAACCACGGGTCGCTCGACCCCCATCGGCCGGGACCGATGAGCAGACAGCGACGACCCTCGTCCAAGAGGGTGCGGTTGATATGTTCAATCTCGTCGGCAATGGCGGGGTTCTGACCGGCGTTGAAGTCGGCAGTCTTGACATAGACCACATCGGCGATGTCGTTGATGATGCCGTGACCGATGGCAGCGTGCGAACGCATGAGACATTGCTCGTCGGGTATCTCCTTGAGGTCGATGCCAATAGACATGCGGTTATCGACCATCGGACGGATCTGGAGGAGGTAGAACTCGCCTCGGTTGACGGTCTTCTTGCCTTCTGCGGTTTCGATGACATCCTTGTGGAGGTTGATGGCGAACTCAATCTCGACGGGACGGCGCATCTCGGCCTGCCCATATTCCAGGACCTCCTGGAGCAGTTCGGGCAAGGGGAAGAGTCCGTTCTGCAATACGCCAGCCATGGAGATGACCTTGCGGTTGCGACCTTCGTAGTAGCCGTCGTAGATGACCTGGTCGTTGGGGTCGAAGGTGGAGCATACCCAAGGCAAGGTACCATCCTCTTCGGCTTGGCGCACGGGGATGCGGCGTAGGTTGAAACCGTCATCGACCTTGAACTCGTAGCTGGAGTCGGAGTCGGACTCGGTGTTGGCGTAATTGAGGTCGAGCGCCAAAAAGGCGGTCTGGGTGTCGCGCAAGGCAATCTCGGTCTCGCTCATCTGTAATATCTGTTTGGGATGGGCAGGACACATACGCAGGCTCACACCGCCATCCACGATGTATTTACCCAATCCGAAGGCCAACGAGACGGTGCCCTCTTCGGCTTTCTCGTCGCCGATGGGGTAGTAGTTGACGCTGCGTGCCACGCCCGAGATGACGGGATAGAACCGCGAGCCATATTGTTGGCCCACCACCTCTTGGAGGATGACTGCCATCTTCTCCTGGTCGATGACGTTGGAGGTAGCCGTCATGTAGTCCTTCGAACTGCGGTAGAAGACCGAGGCATAGACCGCCTTGACGGCATTGGCGAGGAGTTCCATACGGCGGTATTTGTCCTTGACGTAGGGAATCATGTAGGTGCTGTAGATGCCGGCAAAAGGTTGATAATGAGAGTCTTCGAGCAACGAAGAGGAACGGATGGCGATAGGACCCTTGACCACTTCCATGAAGGCCTCGATGTCGCCCACCAGGCGGTTGGGCAGATGGCCACGCAGGAAGACGCGGAGGATATCTTCGTCCGACGCATCGCTCAGAGCCACCTGATAGAGTTGGTTCTGGTCCATGAACTCGTCGAAGATGTCGGTGCAGAGCACTACGGTCTTGGGGATACAGGTGATGTGGTTCTCGCCCTGCAGGTTCTCGTGGTTGATGAGCATGCGGTCCAGGAAAGCCAGACCGCGACCTTTGCCACCTAACGAACCTTCGCCGATGCGGGCGAAGTTACTATACTTGTCGAAGCGCTCACGTTGGAAGACGGCAACCACGCCGCGGTTCTTCATCTTACGGTAGGAGACGATGGCCTCGAAGATGATCTGTCGGTGCATATCGACGTCCTGGAGCGAGTTCCAGGTGATGCCTTTCAGGAATTGCGAGATGGGGAAAAGGGCACGCGAACCCAACCAACGGGAGACATTGTTGTGCTTGACATGCTCCAGAAGCGACTCGCGGGGGATGGTGAAGATATTGTCCTGCAACTCTTTGAGGTTGTGGATGCGTGTGATTTCCTCGTGTGTCTCGGGGTCGCGGATGATGAAGTCACCGAAGCCGAAATAGTTGCGCACCATGTCGCGGAGATCGACATCCATCTTCTTGGAGTTCTTGTCGATGAAGTGGTAACCCAAGTCGGTGGCGCGTTGCTGGTTCTCGCATTCGGCCGACTCCATGATGAGCGGGATATAAGGATCCTGCTGACGGATGGCGGCCATGAGTTTGAAGCCGGCTTCGGCATCCTTTTCCTCTTCCGTCGGGTTGGCCCCCTTGGAGGGAGTGAGCGGAAAACGGCAGTCGGAAATGACGCCCAACGTGTGGTCGGCATATTTCTGGTATAGGCTCCAGGCCTCCTCGTAGTTGCGGGCGAGTACAATCTTCGGACGACCGCGCATACGCAAGGTCTCCAAGGTGGCGTTCAGGGCCTCGGTGGCGAAGTTCTGACTCTGTTGCAGGACGAACTTGTAGAGGTTGGGCAGGATGGAAGAATAGAATCGGATATTGTCCTCCACCAGCATGATCATCTGTACGCCGGCAGGGATGTCACGCTCCAGGTTCATCTGGTCCTCGATCAACTTGATGATGGAGATGAGCAAGTCGGTATTGCCCAACCAACAGAAGACGTACTCGAAGATGCTGATATCGACATTCTTCATGCGTTCCGTGATGCCGTGACTGAAAGGTGTAAGCACCACAATAGGCACCGAAGGATGCCCCAACTTCAAGGAGGAGGCGATGTCGAAGACGTCATTCTCGGACGACGAGTCCTTGGCTGGCATGCAGATGATGAGGTCGATGTTGGTGTTGAGCATGATGCGGTCGGCCTCGGCCTGAGAATCGACCTGCAAGAAACGAGGTGGGAAGCGCAGACCCAGTTCGGCATACTCCTGGAAGATCTTTTCATCCACTCGGCCGTCGTCTTCGAGCATGAAGGCGTCGTAAGGGTTGGCCACGATGAGGACGTTGCAGATGCGTTTCTGCATCAGATCGACAAACTGTGTATCGCGTAGGCGGGGGAAAGACATATGGAGTTATTACTAATTACAAATTACGAATTACGAATTACTATTACGAATTACTAATTACTATTACAAATTACGAATTACGGATTCCCGTTTTGCCGAAATGACCGTATGAATTTGTGAAGTGCATTTTTCTTTCGGGCACAAAGTTAGAGAGTTTTTGTCAATTATTCAAGATTTTAGTCCACAAAATCTTGAAACATACGGAAAAGCGTTATCTTTGCAGTCGTAAAGGTGATTTCAAGGATAATATAGTCTTAGTATGAAAGCAGAGCATTTAGATTTCATAATCTTCTGCGTTGGCAGTCTGTCGGAGGCACTCCACAAGAGTGCGTCGCAGGTGTATGGTGCCTTGCGTTCTTCGGGCGTTTTGAATGACTATATCCTGCCCTGCTATGATGTGTTACATACATTCAGCAAGGACTATCTGGTAGCAGAGTTGACCGAAGTGCTGAAAGAAAGAGGAGCATTGGCATGAGACTATATCACGCATCAACCATTTGCATAGAGAAGCCTGACGTGCTTCATTCCAGAGACATGCTCGACTTCGGTCGTGGATTCTATCTGACTCCAATTCGCGAGCAGGCAGTTCGTTATGCGGAGCGATTTACCCGCAGAGGTAAAGAGGCCTTTATCAATGAGTATGAGTTGGACGACGAAACACCGGGATTTGTCATTAAATCATTTCCGAACTATGACGAGGAATGGCTTGATTATGTTTCCCTGTGCAGAAAAGGCAAGCAAACGGTTCGGTATGATGCCGTGTCTGGAGGTGTAGCCAATGACAAGGTTTTCAACACGGTTGACTTGTTCTTTGCAGGCATCATTTCGAAAGAGGAAGCGCTCGGCAAGTTGAGATTTGAGAAACCGAATCATCAATTGTGCATCCTGAATGGACAGATGCTTGACCGTCATCTTCATTTCATTCAAGCAGTCAAACTATAACTATGGAGGCAAACAAGACCATATTGCAGATGAAGTATGCAAGGATAGTGTCTATCTTTGCCGCGCAGTCGGAATTGCCGTTGGAGGAGGCCTTGGCTTTCTTTTATGACTCCGATACGTACAAACTCATCAGTGAGGGTATTGCAGACATGCATTGCCGTAGTGATGAATATCTTGCAGAAGAACTGATGAAGGAATACAAAGAAGCGAGTAAGTAGTCCTTCTTTATAAATTTATGTGACGTTGATTATTTAAGGTATTTCCTGTTTTTCTCTCATTCATTAACCAGTATAGTATGTCCCAATCCAAGTCGCTGCTCAAGCAGCAATTGAAGAAGATTTCCGTTCCTATTTTCCTCGACCTCGCGTTGGTGATGTTGGTAGGTGCTGTCGATATTGTCATGCTGTCACGCTACAGCGACAATGCGGTGGCAGCGGTGGGTATGGACAATCAGTTGATTGCTCTCATCTTCCTTATCTATCAGTTCATCTCGATGGGTGCCACTATCCTATGTGCCCAATATATTGGAGCAGGGTTGCGACGCCGACTGGTGCAGGTGGTGGGGTTGGCTCTGTTGCTCAACCTCGTGATAGGCATGGGCGTGAGTTTCTGGCTCTTTGCCGATGCCGAGGGGGTACTCCGATTCATGGGTCTCCGCGACGAGTTGATGGAGGATGGATTGGTCTATCTACGCATTACGGGCGGACTCTCTTTCTGTCAGGCTATCTCGTTGGCTTTCAGCGCTTCGCTGCGTTCGGCCGATAAGGCTACTTGGCCAATGGTGGTCACCTTGATAGCCAATGCGCTTAATGTTGTGGGCAACTATGCTCTTATCTTTGGCCATTGGGGATGCCCTGCCATGGGCGTAGAGGGTGCCGCTTGGAGTACGGCGTTGAGTCGTGTCGTGGCGATGGTGCTTTTGGCAGTCATTCATACCAAGGTGCACATACAGAAGTACCCCAAAGAGTGGTTCCGACCCTTCCCTTGGCGCGAGTTACGTAACCTCTTCCACATCGGCATCCCCGCCATGAGCGAAGAGTTGAGTTACAGCCTGGCACAGATTGTAGTCACCTATTTCATCAACCAGATCAGCAACGAGGCATTGGCCGCCCGAACCTATTGCGTCAACATCGTGATGTTCGGTTACCTCTTCTGTCTCAGCATTACCCAGGGTGGCGATATTCTGGTGGGACATCTGGTAGGACAAAACCGATACCGAGCTGCCTATACCTTGGGCAATTACTTCATGCGACAATCCATGCGCGTGACGTTGACCTGCTCCGCCATCATTGCAGCCTTGGGTTATCCTATCGTGACTGCCTTGACCGACAATGCCGAGATTGTGCAGATGGGTGTCTGGGTTTTGGTTATCGACTGGTTCCTGGAGATTGGCCGAGTGCGTAATGTCTTTGCCTGCGGTACGTTACGTGCTGCTGGCGATGCCATCTATCCGGTTATTGTCGGCATCATCTTCCAATGGTCGGTGGCCGTGGGTGTCAGTTACCTGTTGGGCATTCCTCTCGGCTTCGGTCTGTTGGGCATGTGGGTCGGCTTTGCCCTCGACGAGAACATTCGAGGCGTGGTTCTGATGCGCCGTTGGCACTCCAAACGTTGGACGGGCAAGAACTTTGCCGTATAAGGTAAAAGACAGTTACGAGGGTCAGTTAAATTGTTGACCCGCAAGATACAAAGAGAGGGTGAGTCGGTCAAGACTCACCCTCTCTTTTGTCTATATAGTTGATTATTTCGCCTCCAGGAAGTGACGCCAATGCTCGTTCGCCTTTTGCTCGTTCGCATCCATCAAGTTGAATTCCTCCAGACCCTGTTGCGCTTTTTCGTGTACGTTGGCATCGTTCTTGGCTTTGCCGAAAAGTGTTTCCACGTAGAGAGTCCAAGTGCGGTAGTTGTGGAACGCCTTTTTATACTTCTTCTCGGCATCGGCCAGCAACGTCCGGGCTTGTTCGATAAGCGGAGAGGCAGAGTCAACCTTGTCGCCTTTCAGATAGACTTCGGCCAATTGCAAAGAGGCCTCCAAGAATGCCAGATCCGTGCCGCTGGCATTGAGGCTATACAACTTCTTCGTGAAGTCGTAATTCTCCTGAGCGGCTTGTTCCTTCAAGGCTGGATTATCTTCGATATAACCGATGCGGTCGTTCAACAGAGCGCCGTAGAGTTGCATCAGTTGGTTGTCATTCATGTAATAATCCCGTAGATAGTTGAGGGCCGAATCCGATAGGGCAAGGACGGTAGGGTCTTTCGGATTGAGCATATGCAGCATGGTTGCTTTGCAATTGAGCATCTCTGCCATGTTGTAGCGCGTCTTGGCATATTGCGATTCCTGGAAGAGTGCCTTCAGGATATCTTCGACATCGGCAATGCGACGCAATCCCTCTTCGGCTTTGCCTTGTCGGGCAAGGTCGGATGCTTCGACGAGCGATAGCGTGGCATACTTTTCTTTCAAGTACGGATTGTCTTTGGACTTATTGTAAGCCTCTTCCGTGATGACCAATGCTTTGCCACGATAGTATTGAGCCTTATCGAATTCGCCGATGGAGTTGTAGGTGTCGCTCAAAGAGGTGTAGCAACTGATGTGGCGCAACACATGTTCCTGGGCCGTATGTCGGATGCAACGTAGCGTGTATTCCTCCACTTCGTCCACCATGTTTTGCTGTCGGGCAAAGAATACGTAGAGCCAGTTGGCATCGAAGTAAGTGCTGTCGGCATCGGCGGTCTGCTTGAGCAGGTTGTTGACTTTGGCATAATTGGCACGACCACCCGCCAACTGATAGAGACTGGCCTGACGGTAGATGACATGCAGGAGGTCGAGGCGTTCCTTATACAGGCGCATCAGTTCTTCTTGCAACTGCTTCTGCGTCTGGTCAATCTTCTGGATATCTTTGATTTGCTGTGCCAGCTGCCCGATGAAGTCTGCCTTCTCGAAGGCGGCAATCGCTTCGTCGAAACGACCCTCGTTGACCAACAGCACCAGCGACCGTTGCTGCTCGTCCAACTCGTTGAGGTCGAGGCGCACAAACTGTTCGACGTATTGCGACAGTTGCGAGAACTGCTGGTTGTAGAACATCTGCAACTCCATGAGGCGCTGTTCATAGACCTCCTTGGAGAGCTCTTTCTCCTTGCGCTCGTTGTCCAACGCTTTGCGGTCATTATCAAACTGTTGGCGATAACTGTTGGAGGCATTTTGCATGTATTGCTCGCGCAACGACTTCAGAAATTCGGTACGGCACATCACAACGCGGAAGGGTCGCTCTTCCGAGATGTTCCACTGCTGGAGAGCGTCGTTGTTGAAGATTTCATAACCCGTTTTCTCGATGCGGCGCACCTGCACTTTCTCGCCCCTCTTCTGGGTACGGAACTGCAACTGCATTTCGCCCTGCTGGTCACTCTGCATCTGCGGAGCATTCTGCACGGCAATGGTTACACCTTCCAGCGGCACCTTGGGTTCGGCACCTCTATATTCAAAAACTTGCACTTTCTGCACACTCTGGGCATGCAGCATAGGGACAGATAAGAACAGACCGAATAGTACGGTTAGATAGTATTTCATCTTTGGGTAATTGATTGTTGATTTGCTTTTCGGTGAGGGGAGTGGGCGTTCCTCTCGGGGTCAGTCATTTTGGGCAGACTGATTGATTTGTTTCCTTCTATCTATTGCTTTCAAAAAAATATCTTCACTCATTGCCTCATATATTTATAATGGAGCAAGCAGTGAAGATAGGGAGGCCGTGACCGAGGTCACTTTTCCTCAATGTTGTCGCCCAGGTAGGTGATGTCCACCAACTGGAGACGGAAGTAGAGGTTCGTGTAGGGGTCAATATTACTGCCTGAACCAGCTTGACCGTATGCCAGATACCACGGAATCATGATAAGCCAACTGTCACCGATGTGCATGTGCTGGAGGCAGTCTTGCCAACCCTTGATGACGTTGCTGCAAGTGAAACCATCGTAGGGTTTGACCTGGCTCGACTCCAACGTGTCGGCTTTCAACTCGTACCCAGGCATGCCCTTCTGATAACCGATGCCGAAGATCTTGTTCATCAATTCGGTGTCCGTGCGACGGCTCTGGTCGGTGAGAACATCATATTCCTTGAATCGAGCCCAGACACTGTCGGGGTTGTACAGCGTGTAGCGTACACTCAAGGTGCTGGTGGCATAAGGTGTGTACCAGCGGTTGATGCGACGCAGGCTGTCCTCGTTGGCTTTCTGCAACACCCGGTAGAGTGTGCCGATGCGGTAGATGGAACCGTCATTCACGTTATATCCGTTATACGGTTCGCTCAATGACGAGATGCTGTCCGTGAAGTAAGCAGCATCACCCAACTTGTCGATGTCGGCAAAGAAAGCATTGGACAAGGCAATGTTCTGGTCGCGCCAATCATAATACTTGGTGTAATCGACCGAGTCATCGTCATCCTTGCAGGCGGTGAGACCCGTGAGTCCCATCGCCAGCAGGCATACGATATAGTTCAGTTTCTTAATCATTCTCAATTTTGCGAAGGAGTGAAGAGATATTGACGCTGTCGCCGATGATCTTGTGGAGGTCGGCAATAGCTACACGCTCCTGCTTCATCGTGTCGCGGTAGCGCAGGGTGACCGTGTTGTCCTCCAGGGTCTGACCATCGACGGTGACGCAGTATGGCGTACCGATGGCATCCTGACGACGGTAACGCTTGCCGATAGAGTCCTTGACCTCGATCTGGCAGGTATAGTCGTAACGGAGTTCCTTGAGGATCTCCTCAGCCTTCTCGGGCAGACCGTCCTTGTTGACCAATGGCAGGATAGCTACCTTGACAGGAGCCAATGCTGGTGGCAAGCTGAGCACAACACGAGTCTCGCCCTTGTCGTTGACCACCTCCTCCTTGAAGCAGGCAGCCATGACGCTGAGGAACATACGATCCACGCCGATAGAGGTCTCGATGACGTATGGAGTGTAGCTCTCGTTGGTCTCTGGGTCGAAGTACTCGATCTTCTTGCCGCTGTACTTGGCATGCTGGCTGAGGTCGAAGTTGGTACGAGAGTGAATACCCTCTACCTCCTTGAAGCCGAATGGCATGTTGAACTCGATGTCGGTAGCGGCGTTAGCATAGTGAGCCAACTTGTCGTGGTCGTGGAAACGGTACATGTTCTCGCCGAAACCGAGGGCGAGGTGCCATGCCAGACGGGTCTTCTTCCACTTGGCGAACCAATCCAGCTCGGTGCCTGGCTTGATGAAGAACTGCATCTCCATCTGCTCGAACTCGCGCATACGGAAGATGAACTGACGGGCTACAATCTCGTTGCGGAAGGCCTTGCCAATCTGGGCAATACCGAATGGCAACTTCATGCGGCCAGACTTCTGTACGTTCAAGTAGTTGACAAAGATACCCTGTGCCGTCTCTGGACGGAGGTAGATCTTCATGTTGTTGTCGGCCGTCGAACCCATCTCGGTCGAGAACATCAGGTTGAACTGGCGGACGTCGGTCCAGTTCTTGGTGCCGCTGATTGGGTCAACAATCTCCTCGTCGAGGATGATCTGCTTCATGCCCTCCAAGTCGATGCCGCCAGGGGCGTTCATCACCTCCTGATAGCGCTTGTGCAGGTTGTCGTACTTCTCCTGGTTCTCCAGCACGCGAGGGTTGGTGGCGCGGAACTTCTCCTCGTCGAAGGCGTCGCCAAACTTCTTGGCAGCCTTCTCCACCTCCTTGTTCATCTTGTCCTCGTACTTGGCGAGTTGCTCTTCGATGAGTACGTCGGCGCGGTAACGCTTCTTGCTGTCGCGGTTGTCAATCAGTGGGTCGTTGAAGGCATCCACGTGACCGGAAGCCTTCCAGGTCGTTGGGTGCATGAAGATGGCGGCATCGATGCCGACGATGTTCTCATGCAGTTTGGTCATTGCCTCCCACCAATAACGCTTGATGTTGTTCTTCAGTTCAACACCATTCTGGCCGTAGTCATACACAGCACCGAGACCATCATAGATGTCGCTCGATGGGAAGACAAAGCCATATTCCTTACAGTGCGATACCAATCGCTTGAATACTTCTTCTTGAGTTGCCATATTTTATGTTGTTTTTTATTGTATTCGTTTTCGTTTTCGTCAACGTTTTCGTACGAAGTTTTCGTTTTCGTCAACGTTTTCGTTTCCTAAACCGCGCAAAGATAGTCAAATTTCTTGTGTTAGCGAAATTTTACGACAATAATTTGCTTATTTTATAACAATTTAAGAGAAATTGCTTTCTCAGTGTTTCGCAATCCTATTGTAATAATGTCAAGTGTCTGGTGCGTTGATTCGCGTTCGTGACGTTCAGGACGTTAATGTCGTTCATGACGTTCTTGCCGTTCATAACGTCCTTGACGCTCATGACGTTCTTAACGAGTCACCACTCAATTCGATATGCTCCTGCTGCCATTGCACCCCGTCTCGGCGTATTTGCTGCAACTCCAAAATGCTTTGCCTTGGTTGCTGCCTCGCTTGATGTAGCGTTTCACCATTGGAGCACCGCATTTGGGGCAGGTAGGGGCACCCTCGTCGATGCTCTGTTGTTGCTGGGTCTCCAAGCGTTCCTTGGTCATGTTTTCGGCAAAACCTCCTGTCTGCTTGAATGTGGCCAGACTGTTGGTCAAATATCTCGTCACCATGCTGTTCACACGGGCACAGAGTATCAGCAAAGCGTTTGCTGCACAACTTATGTCACCTTGTTCTATCCAGGGGTCAAAACGCTCTTTTTGTTTGAGCACATGCTCCATCATGTCGTGCATGATGTCCTCACCATAGTGTGGTGCGTCTGGTTTTACGGCCCTGAGTTGTATGGCGTTGGGGTCGTTGTTTCGCCATGCCACTTGTTTGTTGGCCATAAGGATGAAGGAGAAGTCGTTGCTCAGTTCATTGATACTGGCTCGTGCCACATCCACCAACTTCATTTCTGTCTCGATGGATGTCTGGTGGCGCGATACCCCTTCGGCTATATTGGCTTGTCCTGAACGAGCCGCCTGAGTCATTTGGTCGAACAGTCGGCCGCATGGGTCGTTATTCTGATTTAGAAACCGTCGGCAGAAACTGAATGTTCCCAACTGTATGATGCTTGCCAGCACCCACATATCCATATACATATATCCGGCGGTAGAACCTATCTTTACACCCATGATTATCTTGTATTTAAGGTTTCTTTATGATCGTTACTCTCGTTACAGACGTCACTCCCGATACTCTCGTCGCAGACGTTACAGACGTTACTCCCGTCACTGCCGTTCTTAAAAAGTAACTGGTTACTTCCGTCGGTTACTTGCATCAAACAGGAAGGCTTTCTCCTCGGCAGTGAGACCGTCGTAGCCACTCTTGCTGATCTTGTCGAGGATGGCATCGACGCGCTGCTGGCGTTCGCGTTGGCGGGCATTGTAGTCGTGGTCCTGCTGGCGGTCGTTGGGCACGTGGCGACCACCGCCACGCGAAGCCCGCATCTTGGGGCGGGGTTTGAACCACTCGGCAATGGTGTCGCACAGCAGGTTGAAGTGGCGGGTGAGGTCGATGCCCCGACGCTCGGCCAGTCCGAACAGGATGCCGAACAGCATGCCGCCCAGGTGGCAGACGATGCCGCCGACGTTCGAGCCGTTCGCCAGGTCCATCAGGTTGATACCCAAGGCCAACAGGGCAAACCACTTCATGCGGAGGGGCACTACCTTGACGAAGAAGTTGAGGTAGATGGCCTCTTCGGGTTGGCGGATGGCGACGGCTGCCACCAACGCAAAGATGGCTCCCGAGGCACCCACCACCGACGTGCCTTGCAGAGCATGGAGCGACGGAAAGACCTGGAACGACAGGAGGAAGACCACGCCTGCCATGAGTCCGCCCAACAGATAGACACCCAGCAGTTGGCGCCCTGTGTGATAGCGCAGGAAGAACTGACCGAACCACCAGAGCCACAGCATGTTAAAGAGCAAATGGAAGATATTGTCGCCGAAATTGGCATGCACAAAGAAGTAGGTCAGCAACGTCCACGGGGTGCGGACAAAGGTGTCGAGGTCGGCGTGCAGGGCCAACACCGACTGCCACGGCAGGTCGTCGGTCACGAAGAGCCACCACCCCAGTCGCGCCACTTGGGTGAGCAACCAGAGGACGACGTTGATGGCAATGAGTTTGCCTGGCAGGTTGAGCGATTTATAGCGTTCGATGTAGGAAGACATGATTATTGGGGAAAAGAAATAAAATGAAGTGACAGAGAAGTGACAAGGAAGTGACAGAGACGTTACAAAGAAAGGAAACGGAGTTGACAATGAATTGACCAAGACGAGTCAAGGAAGTGACCAAGTTCGGAACAAGACCAATGTCTATTGCCCATCCGCCGACCTACTTATCTCTCTGTCTCGTTCCCAGATTACTGGATTCGACTTGCTGCTTTCTTGCTCTCTTTCGAAAGGACGAAAAAGAACCAAAAAAGAAAGCAAAAAGAACGGAAAAAGAACGCAACTCCGTAACGACAACGGTACGACGTCGTACCTTCGTTGAGCCTTCGGAATGCGTTCGGAATCCTTTCGGCACGACGGGAGGTCAGAATTCGCAGTTGCGATGGTTCTTCCAAAGCAGGATGAGGAGGAAGCCGAAGAGCATGCCGCCGAGGTGGGCAAAGTGCGCCACGCCCGTCTGGATGCCATAGACACCGGCCAGGAGTTCGAAAGCACCGTAGCCGATGACCAACCACTTGGCTTTGAGTGGCATGGGTGGAATGAGGAGGAAGATCTCGGCGTTGGGGAACATCATGCCGAATGCCAACAGGATGCCGAAGACGGAACCCGAGGCACCGACGGTAACCAGTTGGTTCAGAATGTTCATGACACCGTCAACTTCCAGAAGTTGGGTATGGGACATGTTCAATATCTGCTGACGGAAGACATCGTTGGTGGCAAATTGAGCGATGAAGTTGTTCAATTCATAGCTCCAGGCCAGTTGCTGAATGAGACCGGCTCCGATGCCCGTGACGAAATAGTAGAGCAGGAAACGCTGTTCGCCCCAAACCATCTCCAGCAGACGCCCGAACATGTAGAGCGAGAACATGTTGTTGAAGAGGTGCGTCAGGTTGCCGTGCATGAACATGTAGGTGACCAACTGCCACCAGTGGAACTTCTCGGAGTCGAGATAATGCAGCCCGAGCATGTCGCTGAGCGAGATGCCGCGACGTTCCAACAGGCCGTCGGCCAGCAACAGGATGACGTTGATGATGATGAGGTGGAGGGTGATATTGGTAGTGGTTCTACCGGTAAAATTTGCCATTTGTGAGCAATGTAAATAGATGCGTGAAAATCAGTGCCGTGAAGCACGCGATACGTAAAAAACGGTGCAAAATTAAGACTATTTTTGGAAAAATGATAAACTTAACTCTGTTTTTTGGCATTTTTAAGGTAAAAAAGTTGCATTTCGCTCATTTTATTTGTAAATTTGCGGCGTTTTTGGGGTATTATACCCCATTCAGAACAGCGATGTCGATCGTTCGGGAGATCCTGGAACGGCTCGGCTAAATTGAGATAGCGTTATGCCAAAACAGATGTTGAAACCCAAGAAAAAGAAATTGTTCGGAGCGCGATTCACTTCGACGCTTTCGGTGGCGCTTGTCCTCTTCGTGTTGGGCATCGGTGCCTTGGGTGGTCTGGCTGTGGCAGGACTGGCATCGGTGATGCGCGAGCAGTTCACCGTGACCGTGACGCTCAACGAGTCGGCGGACGAGGCTTACGCCAAGCAGATGGTGAAGCAACTCCGGAGTGCGCCGTTCATTGCTCATGCCGTCTATATCAGTCCCGACAGTGCCTTGCAGATTGTGGCAAACGAGTTGGGCGAGAGTCCCGAGGAGTTCTTGGGCTACAACCCGTTGCAAGCCAGCGTGGAGTTCCGCCTCAAGTCGCAATATGCGGTGCGCGACAGCATTGCGCCCATCCTCGAGTCGTTGCAGAAGAGCGCCGGCAACAAGGTGGACGCCATCGACTATAATGCCGACCTGCTGGATGCGGTGAATGCCAATATCAACCGCTCGGCCATCTTCCTGAGCGTGCTGGCGGCGGTGCTGTTGCTCATCAGTATGAGTCTGGTAGCCAATACCGTAGGCCTTGCCCTGCATGGCGACCGTTTCCTGATTGGCACGATGCGCCTGGTGGGTGCCACCAACTGGTTCATCCGCCGTCCGTTTGTAGTGAGCCAGGCGTTGCACGGATTGGTCGCTGCCGTGGTGGCGATGGTAGCTATTGCCTTGTTGCTCTACTTCGGTCTGGATGCTCAGGGCAGTGCCATGGCGGCGTTGCAGCAGTTGGTCTTCAACCCGATGCATGTGCTCTGCGTGGGTCTTGCCTTGCTGCTATTGGGCATGATTATCCCCGCCCTGGCTGCCTGGCAGGCTTGCAACAAGTACCTTCATTGCACGACGGATGAGTTGTATTTGATGTAAAATATATAGTTTCTATAGTCACTATAGATTCTATAGTCCCCTTCGAAATAAATAAAAAAAATATGCGTCTCTGTTTAGGAAAAATTAATTTCATCATTATGGGAGTTGCTGCCCTGCTAATTATCATTGGCTTTGCCATGACGGCAGGAGAGCCCAGTACCCCCGACCACTTCAACCCCGATGTGTTCAGCGACCAGCGCGTGGTGTATGGTCCGAACCTCTGCTTCTTCGGCTATCTGCTCATGATTGTGGGCATCATTGTGAAGAGTCCACGCAAGGCAAGTGAGGTGGCCGAAGAGACAGAAACCGACGAGAAGACGGAGGCATAACGTTTTCGTTTTGGTTTTCGTTTTCGTACGGATTTTTTGGTTTTGGTTTTGGTTTTCGTTATCGTTTTCGTACAAAGTTTCGTTTTCGTTAATTTATGGATTCATTACACGCCCTTCTTTTGGGATTAGTGCAAGGATTGACAGAATATCTGCCCGTCAGCAGCAGCGGCCACTTGGAATTAGGTCAGCGTCTGCTGGGCGTGCATGGTGAAGACAGTCTCCTTTTCGACATCACCGTCCATGTAGCCACCGTATTGTCCACCTTGGTGGTGTTGCGCAAGGAGGTCTTCTGGATCTTCGGTGGATTGTTCAAACCCCTCAAACCCGCAGGAACGCCTCCACAGGAGGATGCTTTGAGCCGTTTCACGGACGAACAGAAGTATGCCATCAAGATCCTGATTTCGATGATACCTATCGGCATTGTCGGTATCCTGATGAAGGATTGGGTGGAGGCAGCCTTCAATGGCGTGCACGTCGTACCCGTCTGCCTCTTGGTGACCGCCGTGCTGCTCACGTTGACTTTCTATATCCGTCCGAAGGAGAAGAAAGAGATTTCGCTGTTGGATGCCTTCATCATCGGTTGTGCACAGGCCGTAGCCGTGTTGCCAGGTTTGTCCCGTTCGGGTTCGACCATCGCCACGGGTCTGCTGTTGGGTGTCAAGAAAGCCGACTTGGCGCAGTTCTCGTTCCTCATGGTCATTCCCCCTATCTTGGGTGAGGCCTTGTTGGAGGGCATCAAGTTGATGAAGGAACCAGAAACCATGGAGTGGCAGCCCCTGCTCATCGGTTTCGTAGCTGCCTTCGTGAGCGGTTGCCTGGCATGCAAGGTGATGATTGCCTTGGTCAAGAAGTGCCAGCTTATCTGGTTTGCCATCTATTGCGCCATCGTCGCTATCACCGCATTCTGCCTGCTGTAAATGAAGGAGAGAGCCTATAAGTTTGAGGAGGGCGAGATTCTCGTCTTCGACAAGCCGTTGCATTGGACCTCGTTCAACCTGGTCAAGATCATCCGCAATAACCTGTCGCGCCGCATGGGCATCAAACGACTCAAGGTGGGACATGCCGGTACGTTGGACCCCTTGGCATCGGGCGTGATGATAATATGCACGGGGCGTTGCACCAAGGATATTGACCAGTTGCAAGCCGGCACCAAGGAGTACATCGCCACCATGCGGTTGGGTTGTACCACCCCTTCGTTCGATGCCGAGCATTCGGTGGACTACACCTATCCCACGGGACATATCACCCGTGCCTTGGTGGACGAGACGTTGAAGCGTTTCCTAGGTTCTATCTGGCAGGTGCCGCCGGTCTATAGTGCCTGTAAGGTGGAGGGCCGTCGCGCCTTCGACTATGCCCGCAACGGCGAGGAGGTGGAGCTGAAAGCCAAGGAGTTGGTCATTGACGAGATTGAGGTGCTCGACTTCGTGAGTCAGCAGGAGGCCCAGCAACGAGGCACGAAACCGGAACTGACCCTCCGCGTGGTATGTAGCAAAGGTACGTACATACGTGCCCTGGCGCGCGACATCGGTGAAGCCCTGGGTAGCGGTGCCTACCTCACTGCGTTGCGTCGCACCCGTGTTGGACAATACAGCCTTGCCGATTGCCACATCCCTGTAGAACAGGTGGAACAGTGGGCCAAGGAGGTGGAGATAGTGAGGGTAGAGAGTGCGCTAGAGAGTAAAGAGTAAAGGGTAAAGAGTAACGTAGTTTGATTCAGCTGCTCATTCATCCCATTAACCCATATCGCCCATCCTCTCCATTAAACCCAAAGATAAAGAATAATAATCATTCCGTCCGTACTGGACCCCTCCCTTCTGGGAATTGGAGGGGGTAATCGGAAATTTAAAACCAATATAATAATGAAACTGTCACAGTTCAAGTTCAAATTGCCCGAAGAACGTATTGCTTTGCAACCCTCTTACCATCGTGATGAATGTCGGTTGATGGTGTTGCACAAGAAGAGCAAGAAGATTGACCATCGTGTCTTCAAAGAGATATTGGATTATTTTGACGATAAGGACTTGTTCCTTTTTAACGACACCAAGGTCTTCCCGGCCCGTCTGTATGGCAACAAGGAGAAGACCGGCGCACGCATTGAGGTTTTCCTGTTGCGCGAATTGAATGCCGAGAGCCGTCTGTGGGATGTGTTGGTTGACCCAGCTCGAAAGATCCGTATTGGCAACAAACTGTACTTCGGTGAGGACGAGAGTCTGGTGGCCGAGGTGATTGACAACACCACCTCGCGTGGTCGTACCCTGCGTTTCCTCTTCGATGGTCCACATGATGAGTTCATCGAGACGCTTTATAGCTATGGTGAGACCCCAATCCCACCGTCACTCAAGGAGTTGCGCGACGTGATTGACGAACCCGTCGATGACGATCATCCTTTCACCGACCGCGAGCGTTATCAGACCATCTTCGCCAAGGCCGAAGGTGGCGTGGTGGCTCCAGCCGCTGCTTTGCACTTCAGCCGTGAACTCTTGAAGCGCATGGAAATCAAGGGTGTGGATTTCGATTTTATCACCGTCCACAGCAATCATGGCAACTACCGCGACATCGACGTCGAGGACTTGACCAAGCACAAGATGGACAGCGAAAAGATTGTCATCCCCGAGGAGGTGGCCGAGCGCGTCAACAAGGTGAAGGACAGCGGACATCATGTATGTGCCGTTGATACTTCGGTGGTACGTGCCATTGAGAGCAGTGTTTCCACCACAGGTTATCTGAAACCTTTTGACGGATGGACCAACAAGTTCATCTTCCCTCCATACGACTTCTCGATTGCCGATTGCATGGTTGCCAATTTCTATGACCCATACAGCACATTGCTGATGATGACCTGCGCCTTCGGTGGTTATGACCTGGTGATGGATGCCTACAAGGTGGCTCTCAAGGAGGGTTACCAGTTTGGCACCTACGGAGATGCACTTCTTATCTTGCCAGACTAACCCGTTTGGCAAGAATAAAAGTCGAAGGAGAAATGCCTCACGTTTTTCTCGGCCTTGGTTCCAACTTGGGAGATGGCAACGGACAATTGAACCGCGCCTTGGATTTGCTGCGTGAGCAGGTGGGCGAGGTGTTGGCGGTGTCCGACTACGTCCAAAGCGAACCATGGGGATTTCGGAGTGAGCATATCTTCACGAATGCGGTCTGCCTGATGCGGACAACCCTCTCCCCGTGGCAACTGTTGGACCAGACGCAAGCCATTGAACGTCAGATGGGTCGCACCCACAAACATGCGCCAGGTGAGAGTTATACCGATAGGATTATCGACATAGATATTCTGCTTTACGATGATGTCACTATACAGTCGGAGCGGTTGACTTTGCCACATCCTTACATCGAACAACGAGACTTTGTCAAGTTTCCCTTGCAGCAATGTCGGGATAGAGCGCGACAGAGAGGCTTACTAAAATAAAGAATACTGAACTTTTAATATTACCTGATTTATGAAGTCGTTCCTGAAAACTGTCTTTGCGGTCATGGTCGGCATGTTCATCATGGGCGTGGCTGGCTTCCTCTTTTGCATCATTTTCTTTGTCGGTTCGCTGGCAAGTGTATCGTCCGACAGCAATGCAAGCAAACCTACCACAGCAGGTGACGTGTTGATTCTCAAGATCAACGGTCCTGTCAATGAGGTTCCACCTACCATCCCATTCTCCTTTGACGTGATGAGTGGTTTGACCATCAACAACGACGCTTCTCTGCGTGGCTACCTGAATGCCATTCAGATTGCCAAGAACGACCCCAACATCGTAGGTATCTATCTCAATACAGACGGAATGTCGGCCAGCCCTGCCACCTACGAGGCATTGCACGATGCCCTGATGGACTTCCGTGCCTCGGACAAGTGGCTGATTTCCTACAACGACAGTTATTCGTTGGGTCAGTATTATGTAGCCTCGACGGCTTCGGAACTCTATGTCAACAAGATAGGCTCGGTCTCTTTCGATGGTATGTGCAGCGTGCTCACCTACCCCAAGGGGCTGTTGGACAAACTGAACATCGAGATGCAAGTCTTCCGCGTCGGCCAGTTCAAGAGTGCCGTCGAACCTTATATGGTGGAACATATCTCGGAGGCAAACCGCTTGCAGACCGAGACTTACCTGCGTAATATCTGGGACCGCATGGCACAGGATATTGCCGAGACCCGTCACTTGTCGGTAGCAACGCTCGATAGCCTGGCCAATCAGGCTGTCAGCTACATGAATCCTGTTCAGTTGGCCTCAACTGGTCTGGTGGATGGACAACTCTACAAGACTGACGTCGAGAACCTTATCTTGGAGCGTACAGGTAATGACAAGATTCAAGGCATCTACGCCAAGGAGTTGGTCAATGGCAATTACGATACCTTCTTCCCTCAATATTACACCGACAAGGTGGCTGTGCTCTATGCCGTAGGCGAGATCTTCAGCGAGTCAACTTCTCAGGGTCGCGAGGAAGGTATTTATTACGAAGACCTTATCAAGGAGATCCGAAAGATTGCCGATGATGACGATATCAAGGCTGTCGTCTTCCGCGTCAATTCTCCTGGCGGGTCGGGTTTTGCTTCCGAGCAAATCTGGAAGGCATTGACCGACTTGAAGAGCAAGAAGCCTTTGGTTGTCTCCATGAGCGACTATGCTGCTTCGGGTGGTTACTACATCAGTTGCTTGGCCGACTATATCGTGGCCGAACCCAACACCTTGACTGGTTCTATTGGCGTCTTTGGTGTCATTCCTAACTTCAAAGGTCTGGCTACCGGCAAGTTGGGCGTTAACTTCGAGGAGGTCAAGACCCACGAGTTCGGTACGCTCAATACGATGCGCGCCGTTACCCCTGCCGAGCGTGTCAAGGTGCAGGCGGGCGTTGAGGATTTTTATGCTCTCTTCACCCAGCGTTGCGCCGATGGCCGTAATGTCCCTGTCGAGAATATCCTGAACGTTGGCGGGGGTCGTGTCTGGACAGGCAGTGATGCTGTCCGACTGGGCTTGGTCGATGAGTTGGGTGGACTTGACAAGGCATTGGCCAAGGCGGCCGAGTTGGCTCAGTTGGGCGATACCTATACTTTGGTCAACTATCCATCGCCCAAGACGCAGATGGAGCAGTTGCTGGAAATGATGGGCGAGGGTCAGGAGGACGTTACCTTGCGTATTGCCGACTATCTGTTGGGCACCACGTCAGCCGATCGTTCTGTACTCCGTTTCGTCAACCAGTTGCAGAAAGCCGACCGCATTCAGGCGCGTTCGTTCGATGCTGTCGTCTATTGATAATGAAGTGATTGCTCACTTCTTGTTTCTCCTTCTCAATTGTTAGATTACTATGGTTCTACCCAAGTTTCATACCCTACCGGTGCTGCTTCCGTTATCCTGGATTTATTCGGGGATAATGTCGTTGCGTAACTGGGCCTTCGACAAGGGCTACCTCAAAGAAACCTCGTTCGAGGATAAGGTGGCCATCATCGGAGTGGGCAATCTATGTGCTGGTGGTGCTGGGAAAACGCCCCATATCGAATATCTCATCCGTTTGCTTCAACGCGAGGGCATTGGTCCCATCGCGGTGTTGAGCCGAGGTTATAAACGTCAGACGACAGGATTCGTCTTGGCCAAGCCAGGTATGAGTGCTTTGAGTCTGGGCGACGAGAGCTTCCAACTCTTCCGCAAGTTCCCGGATGTGCTGGTGAGCGTGGATGAGAAACGTGTGCGTGGTGTCAAGAAACTGTTGGAGTTGGAGAGCCCACCCAAGGTCATCTTGCTCGACGATTGTTTCCAGCATCGTTACATCAAACCGGGCCTCAATATCTGCCTGAGCAGTTACCACCGTATCCTCTACGAAGATCACGTCATTCCGGCTGGTCTGTTGCGTGAGAAGCAAGAGGGATTGGAACGTGCAGATATTGTCATCGTGACCAAGTGCCCCAAGACCTTGCGCGACGAAGAGGAGAGCGACATCCTTTGTCACATGCCGACCACCAGTTCGCAACCTATCTTCTATAGCGGTTACCGTTACGGCAATATCTACAATCTGGCTACCGAGCAACCGACCGAGGTCGATCCCCGTCGCGAGGTGCTGATTGTCACGGGTGTGGCCGATCCGACGGTGATGGTCAACTACGTCGAGAAACATTTCCGCCTGTTGGACCACATGGTTTACAGCGACCATCACCGGTTCTCGTATGACGATGTCCGTGACATGCGCAAGCGCTTGGACAATGTCAATCGGGATGGCTTCTGCACCAACAGCAGTGGCGAGAAACCTATCATCATCACGACCGAGAAGGATGCTTCTCGTCTGATGGATATGAAGTCAATCAAAGAGGACTTCAAGGAGCGTGTCTTCTACCTCCCTACCGAAGTCTTTTTCCTTAAAAATCATGAAGAATTGTTTAACCAAAAAGTTTTAGACTATGTTAGAAAAGATCGCACAAACGGCTGATTATATTTTGAGTCACACCACACGTCGCCCGAAGACCGCCATCATCTTGGGTACAGGTCTGGGCCAGTTGGCAACACAGATTGAGGAGGCAGAAGCCATTCCTTATGGCGAGATTCCCAACATGCCAGTTTCGACTGTCGAGGGTCACTCCGGCAAACTCATCTTCGGCAAGTTGGGTGGCAAGGAGATTCTGGCCATGCAAGGCCGATTCCACTTCTACGAGGGTTACAGCATGAAGGAGGTCACTTTCCCAATTCGCGTCATGAAGGCCTTGGGCATCGAGACGCTCTTTGTCAGCAATGCCGCTGGTGGCACCAACTCCAGCTTCCGCGTCGGCGACTTGATGATCATCGAGGATCACATCAACCTCTTCCCCGAGCATCCTCTGCGTGGCAAGAACTATGACGAACTGGGTCCTCGTTTCCCCGATATGTCTGAGCCATACGACTTTAAGTTGATCAAGTTGGCCGAGCAGATCGCTGCGGAGAAGGGCGTTCACCTCCAGAAGGGTGTCTATATCGGTACGCAGGGTCCTACCTTCGAGACCCGTGCCGAGTATCGTTACTTCCGTATCATCGGCGGTGATGCAGTCGGCATGAGCACCGTGCCCGAAGTCATTGTTGCTCACCATGCTGGTATGCGCGTCTTTGGTGTCTCGGTCATCACCGACCTGGGTGGTTTCGGCATTCCCGAGAAGGCCAGCCACGAGGAGGTGCAGAAGGCCGCCAATGCTGCTCAGCCTATCATGACCATGATCATGAGCGAGATGATACGACGCTCTTAACTCGAGTTAAGAGCGCGAGTTATTAGTTAATAGAAGTTTCCAAGAACTGAGGATTAATAACTATTAACTGATAACTAATAACTTAAAACAACGTTTTACAGTGGAAATCAAAGAATATGGCGAATTTGGTCTGATCAAGCATTTGACAGAGCAGTTCGCACTCAAGAATAAATCCTCTTTATACGGCGTAGGCGATGACTGCGCCGTTATTGACAATGACCCCTCGGAAGGCAAGACCGTGGTTACCACCGACTTGCTCCTGGAGGGCATCCACTTCGACCTGACCTATTGCCCCTTGAAGCACTTGGGGTACAAGGCTTGTGTGGTCAACTTCAGCGACGTGTACGCCATGATGGGTACGCCCCGTCAGATTACGGTGTCGTTGGGCATCTCCAAACGTTTCAAGGTGGAGGACCTCGACGAACTCTACGCTGGCATGAAACTGGCGTGCGAGGTCTATGGCGTCGATCTGGTAGGTGGCGACACCAGTGCCTCCATGACCGGTCTGACCATCTCCATCACCTGTATCGGTGTGGCCAAGGAACCTGTCTATCGCAACGGCGCCAAGGTCAACGACCTCATCTGCGTTTCGGGCGACTTAGGTGCTGCCTATATGGGCCTCCAGTTGCTGGAACGCGAGAAAGCTATGTTCTATCAGCAGCACAATGACTGGGTGCGCGAGGGTGGACCGAAGAGCGGCAAGGAGGAACCTGCCTTCAAGCCGAAGTTCGAGGGTCGCGAGTACCTCTTGGAACGACAACTCAAACCCGAGGCGCGCAAGGATATTGTCAAGAAACTCCAGGAGGCTGGCATCCAACCCACTGCGATGATGGATATCTCCGACGGTCTGTCGTCCGAGTTGCTCCACATCTGTAAGCAGAGCAAGGTAGGTTGCCGCGTCTATGAGGAGCGCATCCCTATTGACTATCAGACCGCTGTGCAGGCCGAGGAGTTCAACCTCAACGTCACCACTTGCGCCATGAACGGAGGCGAGGACTACGAACTGCTCTTCACCGTCCCGTTGGCGCAGAGCGAGAAGATCCAGCAACTCTCGGGCATCCGCCTCATCGGCCATATCACCGACGAGCGCCTCGGCGCTGCCATGATCACCCGCGACGGCAACAGCGAGATTTCGCTCAAGGCACAGGGGTGGAATGCTTTCTCTGGAGGAGAGAGTAATGTGTAAAGGGTAAAGAGTAAAGGAGTTACCAACGGCTATCGAGCCACTTGTATGCTACTTTGCTCTTCTATTTTGCTTTACGCCACTCTCTACTCTATTTCATCCTACTTTACTCTTTACACATTACTCTCTACTCTTTAAAAATCGCATGCAAATAGCAGCTCTTCTTTCTGGTGGAGTCGATTCTTCGGTAGCCGTACACCTGTTGTGTGAACAGGGGTACAAGCCCGACTTGTGGTATATCAAAATCGGGATGGACGATGCCGAGCAGGGCTATTCGTGTCCACAGGAAGAGGATCTGGAGATCGTTCAGGCCATGGCGCATAAGTATGGCTTGAAGTACGAGGTGGTCGATCTCCAGAAGGAGTATTGGGACAATGTGGTCAACTACACCATCGACAAGGTGAAGCGTGGATTCACGCCCAACCCCGATGTGATGTGCAACCGCCTGATCAAGTTCGGTGCTTTTCACCAGAAGGTGGGACATCAATACGACTTCACGGCTACGGGTCATTACGCCAGTGTGGTGGAGGGTCAACTCTCCGTGCAGTCGGGTCAATTGGGCCTCGACAGCACCACGGGTTTCTTGCCTTTCGGCATTCAGGCTCAGGATGTTACTTCCAACTTCGTGCCACAGACGGGTGCCCGTCGTTGGTTGGGAACGACGCCCGATCCCGTCAAGGATCAGACCGACTTCCTGGCACAGATCACCGACCTCCAGTTGGAGCACTCCATGTTCCCTATCGGCTTGATGGACAAGGGCGAGGTGCGCCGCATTGCCGAGGAGGCCAAACTCCCTTCGGCGCATCGCAAGGACAGTCAAGGCATCTGTTTCTTGGGCAAGATCAACTACAACGAGTTCATCGAGCGCTTCCTCGGTATCAAGGAGGGTCCTATCGTCGAACTCGAAACCGGCAAGGTGCTTGGCAAACATCGTGGTTATTGGTTCCACACCATTGGCCAACGCAAAGGTCTCTACCTGAGCGGTGGACCGTGGTTTGTCATCAAGAAGGACATCGAGCAAAACATCATCTACGTCAGCAAGGGCTACGACCCCGAGGCGCAGAAGCAGGACTGGCTCGTCATGGACGACATGCACTGGATCAATGCCCTTCCACTTGATAATCAACGGGGTTGGACCATGCAATGTAAGTTCAAGATCCGCCACGTCGCCGAACTCAACGATGGCATACTCACCGCTCGTCCCGACGGCAGTTGTTACCTCAAGAGTCAGCGTCTCATCAACGGCGTGGCTCCTGGTCAGTTCTGTTGCATCTATTCCCCCGACGGTCGCGTCTGCCTGGGCAGCGGAGAGATAGGATGGGCGGAGTCTGAGGACAATTGAAAAGTGAAAGTTGAAAAGTGAAAATTGAAAAACCTCCGAGTTATCAGATTATTCTGAGTTTTCCGATTACTCCGACTACTCCGATGGCTCCCGATTTCTTTAACGCCGAAGGCCATTAGCGTGCAAGCCCTTTAGCCTGACCCTTACAACCTCATAACCTCATAACCTTAAAACCTAATTATAATAGATTGGATTAGAAAAATGTATTCATTGAAACGATTATTTATTGGAACACTGATTTCGGCAGCCGCTTCGGTTGCCTTGGGTCAGTCCGTGCAGCGTGGACAAGTGTTGGAGTATCAGGGTGCCAACCCCAAGACTCCGTTGCCCCATGTTCATATTGCTGCCACCAACGCCAGCGGCACGCAGAGTGACGCCGATGGCCATTTCACGCTTCAGTTCCGAACGCTTCATGCCGGCGATGCCATCCAGTTTCGCCGCATCGAACTCAGTGGCTACGAAGTGATGAACTCCGAGGCTCTCGAAGTGGCACGAGTGGCGCGTACGCAGGGTGTGTCGGACGATGATGTCGCCCCTCTCCGCATCATCATGGCGCCGCGCGAGACCTTACGTCGTCTCCGCGAGGGCTATCGTGCTGTCTCTCAGCAGCGTTACGAGCATCAGCTCAAGGCCTCCGAGGCGGAACTGGAACGTCTCCGTCAGCAGGGTCAGTTGGCCGAAGCGCAATACAATGAGCGGATGTCGGCCCTCGAGGAGGAGTACGAGGAGAAACTCTCTCAACTGGAGACCTACATCGACAAGTTCGCCCGCATCGACCTCAGTGACTTGGACCAGGAGGAACAACAGGTCATCGAACTTGTCCAACAGGGTAAGTTCGAGGAGGCGCTGCAGATTTACGAGAATCAGCACCTCCAGGAACGTCTTCAACAGAATAAGGCAGACATTCAGCAACTTACGTCGATGCGCAATCAGTTGGACGAAGCCGCTCGCAAGAAGGCCCAGGAGAATCTACGTCTGCGCCAGAGCATCGACCGTCAGGTCACCTTGCTCCGCATGGCGGGTGGCGAAGAGAATATCCGCAAGGTGCATCAGATATTGCAGGAGACCTTCTTGGCCGATACCACCAACTGGGAGGCGCGCCGCGAACTGGTGATGTCTTTGCGTGCTTACGGTGAATATCCGTCGCTCACTGCGTTGCTGCGTAACGGCATTGCCTCCGCGTCCGAACCTTATGGTCGCGGCATGATGGTGCTCGACCTGATGCAGACCTATTGGGAGTTGGAACAATACGATGAGTCGATGCGCCAGGCTCAGTTGGCCGACAGTATCCTCTCGCCCATTCAAGCCAGCAACTATGCCGTTTCCAGCCGCGCTTTGGCTGGTTGGAGCGCTTTCATGTTGCGTTACTGGATGCGTTCCGACGACTACAAGGACTGCCAACCTGTCGTGGAGCGTTTGCGTAGTGAATGGGCTCCCGACACCTTGAATACACATAGTCTGTATGCCTATATCCAGGTCCTGTCCGACTTGACCGATTACTATTCGGGGGTCGGCGACAACCAACAATCCCTTTGGTGCGCTCGCGAAGCTCTCCGTCTGGGCGAGGTGATCGAACGTCGTTCCCCTTGGAACAGTACGCTCTGTTTCGCCTGTGCCAGTGCTTGTTCGACGTTCCTGCTCGAAGGACTGCGTGCCGAGGCCTGTCAGGCAGCACGTCGCAGTGTTGCATTGTTAGGCGAACGGTTGGACAAGTCGGGCGTCAAGTCGTTCTATGAGTCGGCCTCCACCGCCTATTTCCCGCTCATCGAGGCGCTCGTTCCAGCCGGCGAATATGCGTTGGCCGACAGCATCATCCAGTCCGTCCAGGCGCGTAAGGTCTTGGAGCATATTGACCATAGTTCCGAACTTAACCGTCTCCATATAGGTATCTATCGCTTCTACGAGGCGCAGGTGCTCTTGCACAATGGTCGCGCTGCCGAGTCCGAATCGGTAGCCAACCAGGCCTTGCAGACCCTCGGTGAGACTGCCGAAGGTGCCGCCTTTGTCCCCTTCCTCCGTCCCGAGTGGGAAGCGCGTTGGGCTCTCTCCCAGCAGCAATATGCCGCCGCTGCCAAGTCGTGCCAAAAGGCCATCGACGTCTGCCGCGCTATTTATAAGGAGAGCGAAGATGCCTGGGATGCCGACAACGTCTGTCGCTATTACCTCCTCTTGGCCGAAATCCACCTCTCCGCCGGCAATAAAGGCAAGGTCAAGAAAGTCCTCCTGGAGGCCGACAAATACGCTGCCTTCGAGAGCAACCGTCAGGCTATCAGCGCCCTGCGCGCTAAACTCTGACCTCTCTTAAAATATTCAATATTTCAAAGCTCGTGTGCAGAAAACCGTCAACTGCTACCCTTAACGATTTTCACGGCGCAAAGATACAAACTATAGCAGTCCCCTCCAAACAGCGGACTGCTATACTTTTTGCTATACTTTGCTATGGTATTATGATTATCAATGGCTTACGCCATCACAGAGAGCACAGAGAAGACAGAGGAAACAGAGAAATCACCCAAATCACAGTTTTTTTGTCCAAAAAGGCACGAAAAAACCGCATTTCTGCGGCCAATTTTAATCACTGCTATAGTAATTGCTATAGCATACTGAGAATGAAAACATTAAGGCGTTTCAATACCGACATGAAATACAATAAACCCCACTCTTCCCCCCTGCGCAGAGGGCACCTTTTACTCTCGGCCGAAGCCGCGTCTACTTCCGACGATCGATAAGCCCAAAGAGCTGACAGACCTCAGGCAGGTGGTGGATTGATGCGAGACCTCCGCATTGTGATGTTACAGACTAATAATATGAATGTTATAGAATAGCCATTAATCACAAATCATCGAGTTTCAGTTCTCCAATGATTTCGTTTCCAGCCCAAAAAAAGAGTTTTCTTATTTCGCGATTGACAGAAACGCTAAAATCTATAGCCAATAGCCTATCGCCACACTTCGCCAAAAACCATCTTATTTTGTCTATATCATCAAAATCAGAATATATTGAATCTTGGACCTCTACTACTTCACGCTCTTTACTATCATCCAACCAAAGGTCTCGGTCACTATAATAAAAAGCACTTTTCACTCCTCTGACAATAGTAAGACCAGTAGCTACACATCGACAACTATCAATCTCTTGCGAAAAAATCGAAAATCGATAATAAGACATACCTGTTTTCAAGGAACTTATCTTTACATATATCAATTTATCATTTAAAGTAAAAATTCTAGAATAACAGTCATTAGAAGGTGCATTAATCTTTCTAATGTCTTCTACCTTACAAAGGTCAGGCAGAAACTCATTATTATCCCATTTGATAGCTCTCCCTGATAGTGATTGACTATATATATTATCACTTAATAATAAGAAGAAGAATAATAAGAAATTACTTAATGTTATAACTTTTTTACCCATAGTAAAACACCTTTATTATTATAATTTGGACCTCCATATCACCCCCATACCCTTGTCTCCTCGCCGCGTTTGAGGGGGACATGGTTTTCTTTGCAGACCTGTTCGAGGGCGTTTCTGTATTTATCTTTGATGAAGGAATATTTTGGCGTGTCATTTACATAATAGATGCTGCATCCATACTCTTTTTTTAAGTCGATTGTGACCTCTCGGTTGGGTATGGTCTTGATGATTTTCATCCTTCCATTCCACTCTTCTATGCGGGCAATGGATTTCCAGCGGTACAGATGTCCTTCCTCTTTGCCGAATAGGGAACGCTTGCGAATCAATATCCCGTTTTGATCAAATCGCACTAAATTCCCTGGCCAATACTTGATTATCCACGTTGATATCAGTACGACGTAGCCGATGGCTAAGGCTGTCATATATAAAGTGAATCCCTCCCGAGAAGAAGAGTTGGCCAACAGATACGTTATGGACAGCGCCACAATCAAAGCGATTATTAGAATACATGCCCATGCACGCCACGTTGTTTTAATCTCTAATTTTGTCATTTCAACATTATTTGCTATTTTCAAGATGGCTATTGTTGCGTTTCAATTTTAATCAACCGATGAAGTTCGATAGAACAAACACAAAATGTCTCATGCTTGAGGAGTTTATATCCTAGTGAGTTTTTCGTCTGGGTACGAACCTTTCTCGCGTGCAAAAATACAACAATTCTCGGAATTCTCCTAATTATTAAGTAAAAAAAAGGAGATGTCATGTTGAGCCGGGCGAAACATCTATTTCCCGCTTGCTCCATTTGAGATTCTTCGCCAAGGCTCAGAATGACAACAGGCAGAAAACATATTTCCCCACCCTTGCCGTCACCTCGCGCTTTTAATTGGGTCAAATTTTGGTCTATTTTTGGTCTAAATTCGGTGATTGATTTCAGTCGATTCAATCGAACGCCAATAGATACCCAATAGTTACCCGATAGATACCCGAACGATACCGCGAGGTAGGGTCAACGGTAGGTCGGGGCAAGGAGGAAATCGGTGCTGCTTGCAGAAGAGAAGGGGATGAGAGTACCCTCTGGGTAAAGAAAGAAATGCACGGGAAATAGTGAAAATGGGCGGGGAAGGCGGTCAACGGTGAGAGAGAATCGCTTGCTTTGTGTCAAAAGTGGCAGAATGGAGGGGCGAAATGCTGCATATTTATTCGTTTTCTGTCAATCGGTTAGCATTATCATTTTGGGTCAGTTAGATACAAAAAAAGACGAAAAATTATCTACAAAAATAAAAAAATAGAGGAATTGTTCACTTTTTATAGGGGGAAGGATGTAAAAAACAGAGATTTTTTTGTTGATTTCAGCCAAAAATCTATATCTTTGCTCCCGAAAGTTCTATACTTTTGGCATGAGAAACGACGGACATTTGCAATTGGCGACTTTGGGAATAACTTTCTTTAGCGTGTAATAACTTAACTTAACTTTCGCAAGTGCGATAAGGGAGTTAATTTCATGGTCCTCGCAGCGAATAGAACGATTGATAATCGTTCAGCGAGAAGACGAAGCTTTAGCTGAGGGACGGTAAATAACGGTAGTTAACAGACGAATGCTTCAGTTGTCGGGAGTTTTTTAGACCCGCAGAGGTAAGTCCGTTAACTACATGAGCGAAGCGGTAACTCCTGATAACTACAATTAACTCCTCCCAATCGAGTGCCGGACAGAGGGTCAAGACCTTTTGCCCGAGCGACGAGGGGTGAGAAGTCTGTGGGACGCACTTTGGGATGTTTTGTGGAGTTTTCTATTTGAAATTCAATTGATTATTTATGAAGGTGTACCGACTACTTTTGATAGCAGCCCTGTGCCTGGCGTTTCCTTACGCCTGGACGCAGACGACACAATATGGTTTGGTGGAGGAATATCAAGGCAAGCAACCCAAGACGGCATTGCCCCACGTTATCGTGGCGGCAAGCAATGCCGGTGTGACTCAGAGTGGTGCGGATGGCCGATTCGAACTCCATTTCCGTACACTTCATGCCGGTGACGCTATCCAGTTCCGCCGTGTGGAACTGTCGGGCTACGAGGTGATGAACACCGAGGCGCTGGAGGTGCAGCGCGTGGCATTGTGGTCGGGCGAAGGTGTACCAGCGGTGGATGACCCTGCCCTGGTGCGCATTGTGATGGCGCCCCGTGCCGTGTTGCAGAAACTGCGCGACGACTATCGCGCGGTGGCCTCGCGCCGCTATGAGCAGCAACTCCAGTTGAACGAAAAGGAATTGGAGCGCCTGCGCCGTGAGGGGAAGTTGGCCGAGGAGCAATACAATGCCCGGATGAACGCCCTCGAAGAGGAATATGAGGAGAAACTCTCGAAGTTGGAGACCTACATCGACAAGTTCGCGCGCATTGACCTGAGCGACCTGGACCAGGACGAGCAACGCATCGTCGAACTGGTGCAACAGGGTAAGTTCGAGGAGGCCCTGCAGATTTACGAGGACCAACACCTGCAGGAGCGACTGAAGCAGAATCGAAGTGATATTGAGCAACTTACCGCCGTGCGCACTCAGTTGGACGAGGCAGCGCGGAAGAAGGAGCAGGAGATAGCGCGTCTGCGTCAGAGCATCAGCCGACAGGTCACGTTGCTCCTCATGGCAGGCGGCGAAGAGAACTACATGAAGGCGCACCGCATCTACCGGGAGACTTTCCTCGCCGACACTACCTACACCTCGGCGCGTCGCGACTACAGCCGCTCGTTGCGTAACTTGGGTGAGGAAGAAGAAGCCGCCCGCCTGTTGCGGGATGGCATCGAGGTGGAGAAAGACCTCTTCCTGCGTGGCATGTTGTATATCGACCTGGCGCACCTCTATTCGCTGAGTGGGAAAGCCGAACTGTCCTTGCGCTATGCACAAGGTGCCGACAGCGTCTTGACACCATATATCAACAGCATCCCGCAGGTGTCATCGCGTGCCTTGCCTTCCTGGAGCGATTTCCAACTGCGTTATTACTTCGATCAGGGCGACATGGCAGCTTGCCAACCTATTGCCGACAGGATGATGCAGTTGTGGGCGCCCGACACCCTCTTGACCGAGAGTCTGTACGACTACCTCAGTGTGCTTGCAATCATGACCGACTATTATTCCACGGTTGGCGACAGCGAGAGTGCCCTCTGGTGTGCGCGTCAGACCTTGACGTTGAACCCCACCTACGAGAAGAAAGCCCCGACCGAACCGACCATCGTGGACGGCTACCTGAATGTGTGCTACACGTTGATGAACGAGGGGATGGAGCAGGAGGCTTGGCAGTCCGTCCGCCATGCAGCCAAACTTATGGACCAGCATGTCAAGATGTCGGGTTCGCGTCAGGTGTATGAGACGCTTATCGTTCAATACTATAGTCTGATGGAGGTGCTGGTGGCAGGGCAGCAATATGCCTTGGCCGACAGCATCATGCAGAGCGAAGCGGCGAGGAAGGTCTTCGCCCGCACCGTCCAGAGCCGCAATACCGTCACCAACCTCAAGGAGGCGCTGTATCACTATTACGAGGCGCGCGTGATGTTGCAGACGGGCCGCGTGGCGGAGTCGGAGGCGTTGGCCAAGAAGTGGCTCGAAGTGATTGCCGCCGACGAAGAGGGCAGTGGTCTGGTGCCTTATCTGCAACCCGACTATCGGACTCGCTACTGCCTGGCCCAAGGTCAGTACAAGGAGGCAGTGAAGCAATGCAATCAGCTCATCGAGCTGGCGAAAGCGGCCTACGCCGAGTCGCAGGATGCCTGGGATGCCGACAACCTCTGTCGTTACTACCTTCTCCTGGCCGAGGTGCATCGGGCTACTGGCAATAAGGGTAAGTTCCAGAAGACCCTGGAATTGGCCAAGAGCGTAGCGGTCTATCCCTTCCACAAGAAGATGATAGGCGAAGTGGAGAAATAGGGCACGTTTCGCAAGTTTGAAAGGAGTTAACAGGAGTTAGACGGAGTTAACAGCCTATGGCTGTGGAGTTAACAGACGAATGTCGCAGCAGTCAAGAACTCTTTCGATTCCCATTTGTAACGTCCGTTTGCCCCCTCAGCTAAAGCTTTGTCTTCTCGCTGAACGATTATCAATCGTTCCATTCGCTGCGAGGACATGAGCGAAGCGATAACTCCAGATAACTCCCATTAACTACTTAAATAAGTATAAATTTTCAACAACCAACTATATGAATCAAATCCAAAGACACTGGCAGTATGGATGTTCCCTGCTGTTGACCATGACCCTGGCGGTGGCGATGCTGCTGCCTGGCACCGAGGCGCAAGCGCGTCTCAAAGTCACGACCTCGGTTTCGGCCAATGTGAAGTTGCCCAAGAGCATTAACCGCTCCAGCGGTGCCGAGTTTCAACTGTTTTGCGATGGATATAACACCTTGATTGTCCGCGACGAAGAGGGCAAGACACAGGTATATGTAAACGATGACGGCGGCAATTTTTCCACCGACGAAAAATACCGCGTCGAGATTGAAGAGCTCGGTCTGGATTGGCGTTACTGCACTGTCTATGGTGGCGTGCATGGTAAAGACCAGACTTGTAAAGCAGTCAAAATCAGGATGGAGGGCGGTCATGTGGGCAAAATCATTCTGGCCGGAGGCGGAAAGAATAACGTTGTGCAAGGCAATGCAGCCCTGACCATGTTGGGTGGAACGGTCACTTCCATTGTTGCCAATTCCTCGTCGGCTTACGCAAGTATTCAAGGCAATGCCAACATCATTTTGAACGACGTGAAGTATATGGGCAAGGACAAGATCAGTTATACAGGAATGGAGGGTAGAGTCAACATCTTCATCAATAACAACTGTGAGTTCTTTGAACCAACTGCCCGTTTCGGAATCCGGACCACCCAGAACGTGGCATCTATCTTTGCACCCGATTCGTTGTATTGGGAGAGCGATATGTTTGCAAATGGTACTGGTGCTGCTGTCCCGAAGGGCTTTACTGTCACGTGCAATAGGTTTTTTGATTACACGGAAGGTAAGTTAAATGTGGCTGGCAAATTGATTTTTACCAACTGTAGCGGTTGGTTGTCGGATGCAAATCCCGCCGATTTTCCGAATGTCATTATTCCCGAGCATAAACATGTGGAGTACATTTTTCAACATGCCACTTGCGAGGAAAAAACGCATCTCTATACCCGTTGCACGGTCTGCAATGAAGAGTTGCCTACGGAGAAATATTCTGTTAAACCTCTGGGACATATCGAAATCGAGGATAAAGAGCCTGTTAAAGCTACCTGTTGGCGTGAGGGTCGAGGTGCTGGAACTCATTGCGCCCGTTGCGGCGAGACCCTTGTCTCCAATACAATCGATAAAACCAAGCACTCTTATCAGACGCATACGATTGAATCTGGAAACTTGCATTGCAAGGCATTTGCGTTGGCCGAAGGAGCAAAGTATGTGCAGTATAAGTATTGTGAGTATTGCTGGGACATCGAGATGATTTCTGGAACCTATGATGCCAGCAAACACCAACTTGTCTCCATAGACCTGGCACCAAATAGCATGAGGAAGTTGGCTGAAAAGTTGACCGTGGAGGGCACTTGCTCTACTCCTGGCATCCATTTCTCTTTCTGTGTGGCTTGCGAATCGTTGGTTCCAACGATTGCAGCCAACGGACACACGTTCAAGACCATAGAGGGTGTAGAACCTACCTGTACGAAGGGTGGAACGCGTGGATATAAGCAATGTACCACTTGCAAGAAATACTTCGACCTGGAGGCCGACGAGTTTGAGGTATGGGATATTGACCCAAAGGCTTGGCCCGAATTGGAGCCTTATGGACATCGTTTCTGCAAGTTATCGACTCCTGTGGTAACACCTGCGACCTTTATTCAGGCGGCCGATTGTACGCATCCGGCTCAATATAAAGATGTGTGTGCCGTTTGTGGTGTATTGAGTGACAACAGTGTGGTGACTGGCGAACCCGCCAAGGGTCATCATTACCGCATCCGCAACGTCGATTGCGTGAGTGCCTACGACAGCCATGATGGTGACCTTACTCTGGAATGTGAGGATTGTGGAAAATTGGAAAAGGGATTGCCCTTCACACTGGTGGCCTATCATGGAGAGTCCAACATGAAACATGTTGACAATTATTGGTGCAAGTCGGAACTCATGGAAACTACGACCATGCCTACCTGTGTCGATGGCGAGGGTATCTACCGCGTGACGGTGAACTATCATGGTCAGTTGATGCGAGAGACTTATACGAATGTCATTCCTGCCTGCGGATACCTGCACAACTATAGTCCTGACGGCATCTGCCACGAGGCGCATTTTGTATTGAAGAAGCAGACGGGTACAGAAGTTCTCATCAAGGACGATATGGGCAACCTTTATTACGAGGTAGATGAAGACGGTCAGTTGATTCCCGACAAGACCAAATATGTCTCGGAGGGTTATATTGTCATGCCTTTCGAAAGTCCTTTTATCATTACTTTCGACCGTCAGAGACGCCATGCCCTTGACCCTGAGAGCGGCACCCCCATGACCTTTACGGACTATACGGTCACGCAGGTGCATGGTTACGATGAACTTAACAAGATTTTGCCTGGTCAGCAGGCTCCTTTCTATGCCGGCACTTTCGGGGAGTATAATCTCAATAAGTCTATCTTGATGGAGTCTCCTTGGTTGGCGGGCATAGACACGCACGAGGGTAAATTGGTTTATAGGTTGGAGGACGCTAATCCGTATGCTCTGACCGTACCGATCGATTTGTATGAGTTTTCATATTATCGTACTTTCGACAATGATTCCTGGAAGCCCTTGTATGTCCCGTTCGCTATGGATGCCTATGAGTTATACAAGAATTATGGCATCGAGGTGGCTCGCCTCAACGATACCCACATGTATGACTATGACTTTGACGGCCGTATCGACGAACTGACGTTGGAGTTCATCCGGATGACCGAGGGTGTGGTGCAAGCCAACCGACCTTACATGATGCGAACCCGGGGTAGCAAGAAATTTGAATACGGCAGCAAGCGTGTGGCTCTTCAACCTGCCCGAGAGACGACCATCGAATGCTCGACCATCGACCAAAAGATCTCGATTACAGGTACTTACAAGGGGCTGACGAATGGCGAACTGTTCTATAACAACTATTATGCCATGAACAGTCAGGGCGGTCTGCAACGAGCCAAGTCGCCCAACGCTACGTTGGCGCCCCAGCGTTGGTACCTCAAGATTGAGAACAAGGACGGTAGTCCGATGAAGGACGACGAATATTTTGCTGCCGAGGTGCGCGTCCTGGGCGCTTCGGACGACGAGGAGGTGACCGGCATCTCCGATATGGAGAAACAATCGGCTGAAACAGAGCCGGCTACCTACCGTCTGGATGGCCAACGGGTAACCAACACTCAACAACCTGGCCTCTATGTCTCGCGTGGACAGAGGATTATGGTGAAGTGAGGGTTGTTCTAAAAGGAGTTAATGGGAGTTAAGAGGAGTTAGCGGGAGTTAACGGACGATTGTAATTGATAATCCGTTTAATCCTCTCCATCGGCATCTCTATTCATTTGTCGGTTAACTCCACAAGTATAACTTGTTAACTCCCAATAACTCCCGTTAACTCCACAAATCGCTAAATACTACTGCATTATGAAGAGAATACTCCACTTGGAGCGACGCTCTCGCTCCGCATGGCAAGTCTTGGCCTGGGTGGCCATCCTGTTCAGTTGTTTCTGTAGCACAGAGGCACGCCTCCGTGTGTCGTCAAGTACGTCGGCCAACGTGTCGTTGCAGAGAAGCTTGGGTCGTGGCAGTTCGGGCTATCTGGAACTCTATTGTGATGGTTGTTATACATGGATAACCCGAGACGCTGAGGGCAAGACACAGGTCTATGTCAACAACGAGACGAACTCTTTCTCCAAGGATCCGAAGTATCTTGTGCGCATCGATACCTTGGGATTGGATTGGCGCTATTTCACTATTTATGGAGGAAAGTATGGCGACGACTCTGTCTGCACTCGTGTTAATATCAAGATGGATGGCGGCCATGTCAAACGGATTGTCCTGGCTGGTTCGGGCAGGAACAATAAGGTGTCTGGGGTAGCCTATTTACAGACCTTCGGTGGCACGTTGGAGAGCATCGATGCCAGTACCGATGCAACGAAGGCCTCCATCGTGAGTTGGAGGTATGTCTATCTGAGCAACCTGAAGTATCTGGGCAAGGAGCCGATTGAGTTTTCCGGGCAAGAGTCTAAGGTGCGTATCTTCATCAACCCCAATTGTGAGTTCTATAACCCGAGTGCCCGTTTGGGACGGAACATGGAGGTGAGTCCAGGGAGTTACATCGTTCCCGATTCTGCCACCTGGAAAGGTTTGATGGCCATGGGCCAAAATGGCTCTATCCCGTCGGGACATACGGTCACTTGCGACGATTTCACCGATTGGATGGAGGGAACCCTCTATATCTCTGGTACCCTGAACCTTACGAATTGTGGAGGATGGTATTCCGATGAGGGGCGCGACCCCAGCAACTACGCCAATGTAAACATTCCGTCTCACAAGCCGTTGCTCTATGTCAAGAGCCATGCCACCTGTACCTCTCGTGGCAGCTATGTGTCGCGCTGTGCCGTGTGTAGGGAGGCCATCGAAGGAGTCTATCCCGATGCCGCCTTGAAGCATGACACCATCATTGACACCGCTGTAGCTGCCACTTGTTGGCGCACGGGTCTGACGCAAGGTTCGCATTGCGGCCGATGCGGTGAAGTCTTTGTGGCTCAGTCGGTTGTTGACAAGAAGTCGCACAATTACCAGACCATGACGGTGGACAGGAACAGCCCTCTATATGAAGCTGGATGTGCTGTTGTCGGTTCTACCTACAAAGTATGTCGTGATTGCATGAGTATCCAGATGTCTGGGGGAAATCATCAGATAGTCGATTATAGCAGTTTGACGGCTCCTGCTACCATCAAGCTGATGGCCAATAGATATGAAATCCTGCCTACCTGTTGTAAGGCGGGTTTAAGGCTGGCCCAATATTGCAGAAAGTGCAGTTTGCCACTGTTTGAAGTTGTCGCCGCAACGGGTCATTCCTTTACCCAGCATCCTGAGGTGGCACCGACTTGTACCGAGGGAGGACATTTGGCCTACAAGACTTGTTCGCTTTGCAGCAAGAGTTTCCTGGCGGAAGATGATGATGAAGACATGCTCTATGTCACGACGAATGTCCTTCCCGAAAATCTTGACCTCTGTGCCAAGGGGCATGTCTATGGTTCACGCATCCGTCCCGTCATTTCGTCGCAGACGTTGATACACGAAGCCAACTGCACGGAGCCTGCCTTGTATTGGGATGTCTGTGAGAATTGTGGCGAAATCAGTGACGTCTTCCAGATTCAAGGTGAACCCGCCAAGGGGCATCATTATCACCTGCGACGTATTGACTGTATCAACGAGCACAATGCCCATGACGGAGACGTCAGCTTGGAGTGCGACGATTGCGGTCAGGTGGTCAGCGACCTCAGTTTTGGTCTGAGTAAGTCGTATGGCACCCAAACCAACTTAGGCATCGATGGCTATTGGGCGAAGTCGGAACTGGTGGAAACCACGACCTTACCGACCTGTGTCGATGGCGAAGGTATCTACCGCATGTCCATCAACTACAAGGGTCAGACGGTGCGCGGCACCTATACCAACTTCATTCCGCCATGCGGATATTTGCACAACTATAGCGACGACGGAGTGTGCCACGAACAGCATTATGCCATGTATGGTAATCCGAGCCAGAACTACATTGCCAAGGATGCCTTAGGCAACATCCAGTATGGTTTTAATACGTTTGGTCATATCATTCTTGATCCTACCGTCTATTCGACACAAGGCTATATCGTGACGCCTTATCAGGTGCCATACGAGCACCTATTCCTGGGCACGAAGACCGCCATCCTTGACCCCGAGACAGGTGAACCGATGTCCTATACCGACTATCAGGTGACGCAGTTCGACAACTACGATGCCCTCTCTTTGGCGATATCGGAACAGATTACTCCTTTCTATGTCGGCACGTTCGATGATGCCACCTTGACCAACGGGTCGCCGATTATGACCAACTCCTTGTTGCTGGGTGTCGATAACCACGGTCGAGACTTCACTTACACGCTGGTGGACAAGCAGATATACCGTTCTGTCCAACCGTTGCAGATGGCGCAAGTCGATTACAACCGCACTTTCGCCAACACCTATTGGCAACCGCTCTATGTGCCTGTGCCACTGTCGGTTACCGACCTGGAGGAGAATGGTCTGCAAGTGGCTCGACTGAACGATACGCACATGTACGACGACGACTTCGACGGCACCATCGACCGCGTCACTTTGGAGTTCATCCGTGTCACGTCGGGAACGTTGACACCGAACCGTCCTTACATGGTGCGTGCCACCGAGACCAAGGATTTGTCGTTGACTATCAGCGACGTAGATATGCAACCTGCCGAGGAGGTGGAGGTGGAGTGCTCCACCGTCGATCGGAAGATCTCCATCATCGGCACCTATCAAGGTCTGACTGGCGTGGAGATGTACAACAACCATTATTACGCCATGAACACCAGCGGTGGAATGCAGCGCGTCTTGACGGCATCGACCAATACCGTATTGAGTCCGCAACGTTGGTACCTCAAGATAGCCAACAAGGATGGTTCGCCCATCCCTGAGTCCGAATATCTGGCCGCTACCGTGCGCGTCTTAGGTGCTGATGATGAGGTGGTTACGGGTATCACCGACCTCGTCGCCGAACCCACCATCACGTCGCGCTCCCTCTATGACCTGGAGGGTCGCCGCCACTCGTCCAGTCACTCTCTCCGTCACGGCATTTATGTAGAGAATGGACTAAGAATTATCGTGAAATAATATGTCGAGGTAGTAATTGGGAGTTAACGGGAGTTATCGCTTCGCTCAAGGAGTTAACAGACGAATGCTCAGGAGGCTAAAGGGGTGCATTGGCACCACTAAAAGTGCTTCGCACGCTAAAGGCCTTCGGCGCTAAAGAGGACTAAATAAAGGTTTTTCAATTTTCACCTTTCAATTTCATTCGTCCAATAACTCCACAGACGTAAGTCTGTTAACTTCAGTTAACTCCGGCTAACTACCTAAACAATAGAATCTTATATAAACTAACTTATGAAAAAGAGACAATATATCACACCAACCGTTCAAGTGGTGCCTGTTCAGTTGGAAGGCATCATCTGCGACAGCTATCACGAAATGCCGATTGGAGGCCGGGGAGACGACTTTGCCGCTCCCTCCGCTCGACGGAATGGTTGGGAGGAATATGAGAATGGGTATTAAGTGTCATTTAGGCAGACTCTAATGATGTCAAGAGCAGAGCGAACCCTCTTTGCATGGAATAGGGAAAATTAAATATATTATGTTATGATTACTTGTCATTACTGTCCACTAAAGAACGCTTAGCGATTATTAGTGGACAGTAATGTTTCTCAAGAATTAGAGAATTAGAGAATTTTCTTTTGCGCGCAACGGAATAGATATCAGTATTGAATGGATGAGAATTAGAGAATTCGATAGCTCTGGAGGCCGCAATAAATGGAACTCAATTACACTTTCGTACACGCGAGATGTTATAATCCTCCATCAATTGAACTTAATTTGAACTCAATTTTTTCTTACATTTCATCCCTCAAAATGTCTATTAGGCCCAATTTTCAGTGGTCGCGAGAGCGATGCAACTCAATGTTATAACTCAATTAAACTCAATCATTTATGACGATATGGGAACGCGCTTCTTCTTCCTTCGTTCTCAAATTCGTTTAATATTCTTTCGGTCAGTCGTGCGCGAGCAAGGATATTCGTCTTCATTGGTTCCATTCGGTGATTCAATCTCAAGAATTAGAGAATTAGAGAATTTTCTTTTGCACGCAATGGAATGTAGATATCTGGATTGAATGGATGAGAATTAGAGAATTCGATAGCTCTGGAGGTCGCATTGAACTCTATCCTCGACCCTATTTCCCCATTGTTCTAATCTCTCGCGTGTAAATGAGTGTAAAGGAGTTTTTTCGTTATCGTTTTCGTTTTCGTACAAAGTTCGTTTCGCATCTTTCAAATTGAGTTCAATTGAGTTCCCAATTGAGTTGCATGGC